>Ga0134128_10000283_pt1 | contig 71610 bp, 58 predicted proteins | sample KB31754_FD_96462 | JGI IMG/M metagenome (GOLD analysis project Ga0134128, IMG submission 96462) | Terrestrial soil microbial communities with excess Nitrogen fertilizer from Kellogg Biological Station, Michigan, USA - KB3-175-4 | ecosystem: Environmental > Terrestrial > Soil > Unclassified ... | reverse complement strand
CGCGTTCAAACGCACTCGCATCCCCGGCACCTTTTACCGCTCCCTTACGGTCACGGCTCCGTATGTAGTTGATTCTACTAACGGAGCCGTGACCGTGAGGGAGCGGTAAACGGTGCATCGAAAAGCGAATGGAGCGCGACGAGAACAACAGCCGGATTTTTTCACAAACCCGTGAGGGAGCGGTAAACGGTGCATCGAAAGGCGAATGGAAACCCGTAAGGGAGCGGCACATGATGACGGGATGCGGAAGCAATTCGATCCTTTCACAGACCCTCACGGTCGCGGCTCCGTTTGACCAATCAAGTACACGAGCGATTTATTTCGAACCCAGTTGCTTCAGCTTCGCATCGAATGCCGAAAACGGCATCGCGCCGACTAGCACATCGCCATCAACGCCATTCGCCGTGCTTTTGCCGATCACGAAGGTCGGAGTGCCGTCCGCGCCGATCTGCTCGGCCTGCACAACATCCGCCTCGACGGCTTTGCGGTACTTATCGCTCTCCACGCAACTGCGAAACGCCTTCGGCTCCATCTTCAATTCCGTGGCATCGGTGACCAGGCTCTCCAGGTCCAACTTCGAAGGATTCGCGGCCATCACGTCGCGCATTTTCCAGAACTGGCCCTGCTCGGCGGCGCACCGGCCCGCTTCGGCGGCACGGAACGCATTCGGGTGGAGCGAATCCAGCGGGAGGTCCTTGCTATAGAACCGCACCTTTCCGGTGTCGATGTAGTTCTTCTTGATCTCATCGAAGACGGTGGTGTGGAAGCGCTGGCAGAACGGACACTGATAATCGGTGTACTCCACCATGGTCAGCGGCGCGTTCTTATCGCCGAGAAACTGGTAGCCGGTGAGATCCACCGCGGCGTGCTGCGGACCTTTCGGCGCCGGCGCGGCGGCATTCTGCCGTTCCAGCAATTGCCGGATCTGCCGCAGCTCGTTCAAAATCTGGTCGGCCTGCTGGCGCGTGATGCCCTCATTCTGACCTTGGGTTTGCGCGGCCAGCGGCAGCATGAACGCCGCGGCCATGGTGAAATGCAGAAACTTCTTCATAACTAATTCGTTTCGAACACAAGCATGTACTGCACGTCGCGCACACGCTCTTTCTCCTCTATGAGATGAAATTTGTTGGCTTCGATCTCCTTAATGACGTCCGGCATGTCAAGCCGGATATGAGTGAGTGCGCGGCCGGCGGGCATTGCAGAAGCCCGCTTATAATATTCCACCACAACCAACCGGCCGCCGGGCTTCAGCGCCTTATGCATCGCTGCCAGCATCTTCTCCGGATAGTCGAAATGGTGGTAAACATCCAAAGCCAGGATCTCATCCACCGCTCCTTCGGGCAGCTTGGGATCCGTCTCTGTACCTTGGACGAACGTAACGTTCTTCAGGTTTGCGTTTTCTGCTCTCTGGCGCGCGATGGTGAGAAAATCGGGCGCGATGTCTTCGGCGATCACCTTGCCTTCCGGTCCCACGCGCTTGCTCAGGAACGGCAGCATGAATCCGATGCCGGTGCCAACATCGGCGACGGTCATCCCGGGCTTCAACCCCATCTCCTGCATCAGTTGACCGGGCTTCATGGTGTTTTCGCGCGCCGGATCGGCAAGCCCTTTGGCCACCTGCTGCCGGCCCTCCGGGGTCTGATACCCGGCGTTCGCATCTTTGGCTACCTGCGCGGACAAGGTGCCCGCGAGCGCCGCAACCAGGAACAAAAACGAACTTCGCTTCATAACGCAGTCTCCATTGGAAGCGCCAGCGGCGCATCCCTCATGAAGTCGAGCTTGGACATCTCCTCCACCGACTCACGAATTGCCTGTTCGGACGTCTGCTCCACCGTAATGACAAAAGGAAGGTCATGCTTGGTGTCGCACGGTTCCTGAAGTACGGCATCCATGCTGATGTGCTTGCTGGCCAGAATGCCGGCCAGTTTGGCGATGATGCCGGGACGGTCGTCCACTCGGAAACGAAGAAAGTACGCGCGCTTTTGCAGCGTCACGGACACCGGTTTGTTCTCGCCAAGAATCTCGTGGGCGAACGGCGACACGCGCTCCGGGCTCCCATTGCGGATCTCGCGCGCCACGCGCATCAAGTCGCTGACAACCGCTACTCCGGTAGGGTGCCCCGCGCCCCAGCCGTAGTAGAAGGTGTCTTCCCCGAACTTGCCCTTCACCCAAACGGCGTTGTACGGACCTTGCACGCCCGCGAGGATCGTCGATGTGGGAATGAGCGCCGGGCGCACCGACAAAATCAGGCCGGCGTTGGTCACTCGCGCTCCGCAAATCAGCCGGATGGTGTGCTTGAGCACGCGCGCATACCGGAAGTCCACCGGCGAAATGCGGCGTATGCCTTCCACGAAAATATCGCTGGGCGTGATCTTTTCGCCGAAGGCGAGCGCAGCCAGCAGCACCAGTTTCGAGCGCGCATCGAAGCCGTCGATATCGGCGCTCGGGTCGGCTTCCGCGTAGCCCAGCATTTGGGCTTCGGCGAGCACGCTGGCGAGCGGTACGTCGCGCTTTTCCATCTCCGTCAGCATGTAATTGCAGGTGCCGTTGAGGATGCCGTAGAGCGCTTGCACGCGGTCGCCGGAGATGCCCTCCCGCAGCACGGCGTGGATCGGAATGCCGCCGCAGACGCTGGCTTCCATCGCGAGGTTGATACCCGCTTTGATCGCGCGATCCCAGATTTCCGGACCGCACTTCGCCATCAGCTCTTTGTTCGCCGTGACGACGCTCTTCCGGTTGGCGATGGCCGCTTCGACGATCTCCGATGCGGCGCTGGTGCCGCCCACCAGTTCGGCGACGATCTGCACATCCGGGCGCTGCACGAGTTCGCGCCAATCGGCAGTCTTGAAAACAGGTCCCAGCGCGGCGGGGATCTCCTTGTTCTGCACACCGCGGCTGCACACCGCAACTACTTTCAGACGAAACCCGAGTTTGAGAGCAATCTGGTCGGCATTTTCGGACAGGATCGCGAGGGTGCTGCCCCCGACGTTCCCCAGTCCGACAATTCCGACATTCACATCTTGCATATAGAGTTCATGATAGCGAAGGTGCGTTCGGTATCATAAAAAGAGGGTTACTGATGAAAAGACGCCTCTTCCGCTGCGCCCTGATTCTTGTCGCTGCCGCGGCAAGCGTGGCAGCACCGCAGTTTCCCCAGGACCAGCCCCCGCCGCCTCTTCCCGGCCAGAGCGAGCCCGACCCTAAGCTGCCCAACGGCAAGAGCCAGCGCGATGCGATTCTGAAGCAGGAGCATGAGCGGAATCTGAAGGACTCGGCACAGCTCGTGCAGCTCACGCAGGATCTGCAAGCGGACATCGAGAAGTACGGCCCCAACGTGCTGCCGATCTCCACTCTGAAGAAGATTGACGAAATTGACAAGCTTGTTAAGAAAATCCGCTCCCGTCTGCGCCACGATTAGCCTGCTGGCGAGCGCGGGGCTGTGGGCGCAATCCGAAATCCCCGTGCCGGCCGGATCGGCGCAACCGAAAGGCGCAGCTCTCGCGCTGCTGGACGCGCGCGAGACCCCGCAGTGGGAGGGCTGGGCAAAGGAAGCCGGGTGGCGCATCATCGTTCCCGCGGATATCGGCGACACCGCGGCCATCGATACGCGCGTGCAGGCGCTCGCCGCCGCCGTGAAGGAAGCCGTCAAGAGCAACAATGTTGACCCGACGCAGGTGTTCATCGCCGGTCGCGGCGAAACTGCCACCGCGGTGTTCTATGCCATCTCGCGTGTGCCCGACGCCTGGTCCGCGGGGCTGGCGCTCGGCGGGTCGCCGGCCGCCGCCATTAGCACGGATCGCATCTTCTCTGCGAATTTCAGCAACACTCCAGTCCTTTGGGTCGGGGCAGGCAAGACGGATCTGGCGGAGTCGCAGAAGCTGAAGACACTCGGTCTGAATATCGAATGGCGCTCGCCCACGGGATTGACGAACGCCGATGTGTTCCGCTGGCTCATGCAGCACAAGCGCGATGAGTTTCCCGTGTCCATCGATTGCGAAACCAATTCGCCCGCCTTCGGAAGCTGCTACTGGATTCAGGTGACGAAGTTCGACCCCACCGAACGCAACGACGTACTGGCTTCCACTCATCTCTCGGCCGGCTCCGGCGCGGCCCTGGACCTCGGCGGCTTCGGTTTCAAGACGGACGACCCCGGTCCCGGCGTGCAGATCTCATTTCTCCCGGAGAAGTATCACGGACCGCTGAAAATGGGCGATCGCATCGTGGAGATCGACGGCAAACCCATCGAGAACCCGCAAGCTTACGTCGATCTCATGGCAAAGACGACCAGCGAAAAGCGAGTGGTCGTGATGGTGCAGCGCGGCAAGGATCGCGTTCGCGTGGAGACTCGCATTGTGCTGCCTGTGCGCGATGCCATTGTGACGGCGCGTGTACAGGCCCGATGGGATGCCGAGACGAAGGGCCTCGACATCATCAGCCGCTCCATCACGGAAATGCGCGTCACCATTCCTGCGCAGTGGGTGCCGGCCAATCTGGCGTGGAACGGGTTGACCCTGGAAGAGATTTCAAAACCGGGCTGCATCGATCTCACGGTAGACAAGGAACTGCTGCATGCCGCCGAGTGCCATTAGTCCGCGGCCAGGCACGCCGGAGCAGTTCGCCGCGTTACGGCGGCTGTTAACCGCTACGGGCTACACGGAAGAGGCCATTCGCGAGCGCCTCGGCATTCAGCGGCTCTCGCAGGCCGCGCGCATGCGCACCGGTGGTCCGCCGCCGGATGCGCTGGACGTCCTGATCCGGCTGTTTCTGCTGGAAGAACCGCTGCCGCGCGAGGCTGCCGGCCCGGAGCTCGCCGAAATAGCGGGCGCGCTCGGGCTGGTGCAGGAGCGCGCCGGACTGCTCGGCCCCACCGCCAAACTCTATCCGGTGCAAAGCGTCTTCGTCGCCTCCGATCTCGACCAGAGCATCAAAGCCGGCGCCGATCACGTCTTTTCCGCCATCAGTCCGCAGACCGAAGATTTCCTCGCCATGACGGGCGAGGCGCCCTGCCCGGCGTGCCTGGAACTCTGTGCGGGCGCTGCCGCCGGCGCTCTCATCGCAGCGCAGCGCTATGCCGTACAGGCGTACGCCTTCGATATATCGGAGCGCTGCACCGCCTTCGCCGAATTCAACCGGCGCCTGAACGGCCTCGCGAACCTCACGGTCCGCCGCGGCGACCTCTATGCCCCCGCCCGCGGCCAAACCTTTGATCGCATCCTGGCGCACCCCCCATATGTGCCTTCGCTGCGTACCGCGCAGGTGTTCCGCGATGGCGGCGATGATGGCGAAGGGCTCACGCGCCGCATCGTCGAAGGTCTTCCGGCTTATCTGCATCCCGGCGGACGGCTGTATCTCACGGCGATGCTGGCGGAGTATCCGGCGGAATCCATCGAGACGCGCCTGCGCCGCTGGCTGCACCACGCCGCGCCGGATTTCGACCTGGTGGTGGTGCATCGCCGCCGCTACGATGCCGGGAATTTTCTATTCGACAATGCAGACCCGGCCGACATTCCGGCGTGGAGGCAATTGCTGGAACAGCGGCGAATCGTCTGGTATCGCTACATCACTGCGATTGTCGAACGGCACGCGGAGGAAGCCGCCGCCATGACGCTGACGCGAACGGCCGGGGCTGAATTCGGAATCGCTGCCGCGGAACGCGCGCTTGCCGCGGCGAAACGCATGCGGTCGCCCGAGTGGCGGGAACTGCGGCCGGTCGCCGCCGCGCCCATTGAAGAAGTGGTGTCGCACAAACTTCGCAGCAGCCGCTGGGTGGAAGACGGCGTCACGCTCCGCCGGAGTGACGCGTTTCAGGTGGAGTTCTTCGCCGGCGAATCGCCCGCCGCCCTGCTGGAGCGCTGCAATGGGACGGCGACCATCGCCGAACTCGGCCACGAAGAAGAGTTGCGAGAATGGATTCTGGCCGGACTGCTCGACATCGCATGAAACGCAAGCTCACCGCCGCGGAAGCCGCTCGCAAGCTCGCGCGTGCGCCGAAGAGCGCCCAGCGCGACGCCGCCTTCCGCAAGACGATTCGTTCGATTCCGAAAGGAAAGGTCGCGACTTACGCGCAGGTGGCGGCCGCGGCGGGTTACCCCATGTACCACCGCCACGTCGCGAATCTGCTGCATCGCGAGCCTACTGGCTCCCTGCCGTGGCAGCGAGTGGTCGGAGCCGGCGGCGAAATCAAGTTGAAATACGAAGCCGGCCTGGAGCAGCGCACTCGCCTGGAAATGGAAGGAGTGCGTTTCCGGGGGAAACGGGTGGATATGGCGGAGCACCAACACCGTTTCCGCCCTTGGGACTTCGATCTGTAGCCGGAGAACTACAGGAGTTGGGCCGAGTCCGCTATAATGAAATAGAAACCCCCAAAAGAGACTTTCTTCTTTGCTCTCCATCAACAACGTATCCATGCGCTTCGGCGCTCGCATTCTGTTTGAGGACGTTACCACCACGTTCCTTCCCGGCCGCCGTTACGCCATCACCGGCCCCAACGGCGCCGGCAAATCGACCCTGATGAAGATCCTCACCGGCGAACTCGAACCGGAAAAGGGATCCATCACCCGTCCGAAGAAGTTCGGCGTGCTCCGTCAGGACCAGTTCGCCTTCGACGCCTTCCGCGCCATCGACACCGTGATCATGGGCAACGCGCCGCTCTGGTCCGCGCTGCAGGAGCGCGACGCCCTTTACGCGAAACCCTACGACGAACTCACTGACGAAGACGGCATGCGCCTCGGCGAGCTGGAAGGCATCGTGGGCGATGAGGGCGGCTATACGGCCGAGGCGGACGCCGCCGCGCTGCTCGCCGGTCTCGGAGTGGAAGCGGCCGTTCACGAACGCACGATGAGCGAACTGCAGGGCGGCCAAAAGGTCCGCGTGCTGCTCGCCCAGGCGCTCTTCGGCACGCCGCCCGCGCTGCTGCTGGACGAGCCCACCAACCACCTGGACCTCGACTCCATCCACTGGCTGCAGGATTATCTGCGCGAGTACGAAGGTGTGCTGATCGTAATCTCCCACGACCGGCATTTCCTGAACAGCGTCTGCACGCACATCGCCGATATCGACTACCAAACTGTGATCACGTACACCGGCGGCTACGACGACATGGTGCTCGCCAAGACGCAGATCCGCTCGCGCATCGAAGCCGAAAATGCGCAGCGCGAAAAGAAAATCGCGCAGTTGAACGAATTCATCGCGCGCTTTTCCGCCGGAACCCGTTCCAGCCAAGTGACCTCGCGCAAAAAGGAGGTCGAGCGTCTGCAAACCTCGGAGCTGGCCAAGAGCAACATTCAACGCCCCTACATCCGCTTCGATATGAAGCGCCAGAGCGGACGGCATCCGCTGGAATTCAAAGGCGTAGTGAAGTCGTACGATGGCGTGAAGGTTTTCGAGCCCTTCACCGCGGCTATTTCGCGCGGCGAGAAAGTCGCACTCATGGGCCGCAACGGCGTGGGCAAGACGACACTCGTCAAGTCCCTGCTGCGCAGCGCGACCGGTTATATCGACGACGCCGATCGCCGGTTCGAGACCGATGGCGGAATCGTGGTTTGGGGTCATGAAGTCGCGGCGGGGTATTTCGCGCAGGACCACAGCGACTCCATCGCCAAAGGAATGACCCTGCTGGAATGGCTGCACGAGTTCGATCCGCAAGCTTCGCAGGAGGAACTGCGGGGTCTGCTCGGCCAGATGCTCTTTAGCGGCGAGGATGCCACCAAGCGGACCGACGCATTGAGCGGCGGCGAAACGGCACGCATGATTTTCTGCCGCCTGATGCTGCAAAAGCCGAATGTGCTGATTCTCGACGAACCGACCAATCACCTGGACCTGGAATCCATCAGCGCACTCAGCATCGCGCTACGGAAGTACGAGGGTACGGTGCTGCTGGTCACCCACGACCACGACCTTATCGAAGAAGTCGCCACCCGAATCTGGCACTTCGAAGACGGACGCATCGACGATTTCAAGGGTCCGTACACTGAGTTCCAGGCCTACGCCGAAGAAAAAGCCAGCTAGCGCATATAGAACAGACTCAATCGAGGCAGCCGCGCGCGCTCCAGCAGATTCCTTTCGAGGTACTGCTTTTCCAGCATCGCGAGCTGATCCGCCGTCATCTTCCCGCGATACGGCCGCAACTGCCGGTCCAACTCCTGTCGTGCGGCCAACAGATCCTCATCCGTCTGCCGCGACCGCGCCGTCGCGAGCATCTTCTCTTCCAGAACGGTAAGCCGCTGCTCCAGCGCTTCCAGATCCTGATAGTGAGTTTCCATCTCACCGGCGAGCCGGCGCAGCGAAGCGGCCGTCTCGTCGAACCCGGCCGGCATCGCCGCGGCATTCGATTTCAAATACTCGCGCAATTGTTCGATGGAAAATGGCGGAGCCGTATCGCGCTTCGGAGTCGGCTGGCCCGTATCGGCGATCTGCTGCGCTTCCGTCAAGACAGCCTGCGCGCAGAACGCCAGCGAGTTGACCATTTGCGTCTTCACGCGCCGCGACCGCCACTTCTCAAACGCCACGTCGATGCCGCGCAGCACCGCCTCCAAAGGCACTCCCGAGTTCTTCCAGCTTTCCAGCAGCGCCCAATCCAGCGGCGACAGCAGGAACAAACTGGTGCCGCGCACGCGCTGAAAATGCTCCTCGGTCTCCGTGAAATAGTTGAAGTAGTTCAGCCCTTGTGGTTCCGCGCCCATATCATTTGCAGGCCTTCGAGCGTCAAGTGCTCATCCACGATCTTCATATATCGCGAGCCCGTGACTATCATGCGCGCCTGCCCGCCCGTCGCGATCACCTTCGTATGCGGCCCGAGTTCGGCGATCGTCCGCTCCAGAATCCCATCGATCATCCCGATCGCGCCGTAATACAGCCCCGACTGCATGCTCGCCACCGTGTTCGTGCCGATCACGCTCTTCGGCGGCCGGAACTCCACCATCGGCAGCCGCGCCGTCTTCTTGAACAGCGCGTCGATGGCTATCCCGATGCCTACCGCGATCGCGCCGCCCAGGTATTCCGCGTCGCGCGAGATCACGTCGAAGTTGATCGTGGTCCCCAGGTCCACCACCACGCACGGGCCGCCGTATTTATAAAACCCTGCGACCCCGTTCACCAGCCGGTCCGCGCCCACTTCGTTCGGATTATCGTAACGGATCGTGAGCCCCAGGTCCGTGCGCGGACCAACGAACATGGCCTGTGTCTTGAAATATCGCTCCGCCATCAACGCGAGCGTCTGGTCGATCGGCGGCACCACGCTCGAGATGATCATGCCGTCGACCTTAGCGATGTCCAGGTCCGCCGGTTGAAACAGATTACGCAGCAGAATGCCCCATTCGTCCGATGTCTGCTCAGGCACCGTACGCAGCCGCCACTGCCGTACCAGTTCCGCGCCTTCAAACGCGCCGATTGTGATATTGCTATTACCCGCGTCAAGAGCCAGCAGCACGTACGCCTCCCGCAAGTATCAGGACGGTGGAACCGTCGTCTTTGCGCACCTTGAGGAAGCCGTCCGCGTCCAGCCCCGCGGTCATCCCCTCGATGCTGCCTTCGGGAAGAGCCACCGTGACCCGGCGTCCCGCGGCGTAGCTCGATGCATGTGCGAACAGCCGCAGAATCGTCTCCTTGTCTTCCGCCGCGAACGAATCCACCGCGCGTACCAGCGCAATCGCCAGCGCCTCGCGCGGCAACTCCCGGCCCAGGTGAATGCGCAGCGACGTCGCTCCCAGTTCCTCCGGCAGCGACTCGTGATTCACGTTGATGCCGATGCCCGCCACCGCCTTGCCGTCCACAAGCTGCACCAGAATGCCGCCCGTTTTCAGACCGTCCAGCATCAGGTCATTCGGCCATCGCAGATCGCACGCAATACCGTAAGTGCCGGCGATCGCCTCCGCCGCGGCAAGGCCGAGCGCCAGCGTGAGCACCGGCGCAGGCTGCAACACCAGCGAGCAATAGAGTCCATTGCGCGCCTCGGAGTGCCACACGTGGCCGTGGCGGCCCTGCCCCGACGTCTGCTCGCCGGCAAACACCACAGCGCGGGTTTCCAGCTTCGCCGCCGCGTGCATCGTGGAATCGATACTCTCGTAATATTCGATATGCCGCTGGGGCAGCGCCGCGCGGACCTCCGCGATATTCACACAAGCTCCAGCCGGAAGCTGATGTCCCTGGCGCGCGCCGAATGAGTGATCGCGCCGGACGACACGAAATCCGCTCCCGCTTCGGCATACGCACGAACATTCTTTAGCGTGATGCCGCCGGAAAGCTCCACCTTGGCGCGCCCGTCAATTTCGCGGATCCAATCCGCCGCCTCGGCAGGCGTGAGATTGTCGAGCAGCAGGTGCTGAGCGCCCGCGGCCAGCGCTTCCTCGAGTTCCGCTCGCGTGCGCACTTCGATTTCAATCGGCAGTTCGCTCGCACGCGCATTGCCGATCGCCTGGGTCACTCCCCCTGCCGCCGCGATGTGGTTGTTCTTGATCAGAATCGCGTCGAACAGCCCCTGCCGGTGATTGGTTATGCCGCCCGCCGCGGCAGCGCGCTTCTCCAGGATGCGCAGCCCCGGCGTGGTCTTCCGCGTATCGATTACGCGGCATTTCGTGCCCGCCACCGCGCCGGCATATTCGTGAGCCAAGGTGGCAACGCCGCTCAGCCGCTGCAAGAAATTCAACGCCACACGCTCGCACTCCAGCAGGGTACGCGCGCGACCCGCGACTACGGCAATGACTTCGCCGTCGTTACAAACCTCGCCGTCGCGCTTCAACAACGTGAGAGCGTCCACCCCGCCGCGCGCATCGTACACCTCGCGCAGCACCTCTGTGCCCGCGAGCACCAGCGTCTCGCGAGCCAGAAAGCGCCCTCGCGCCATGCGTCCTTCGGGCACGCACGCCGCGCTTGTGACATCGCCGGTGCCGATATCTTCTTCCAGGGCCAGCCGCACAATCGGGTTCATAATGCGCTGTCGATCTTCGCGAGCTGAGCTTCGTAATCCGCCAGCTTCTGCCGTATGCTGTCCACAACTTTCACGGGCGCCTTTCCCAGAAACGCGTCGTCGCCGAGCTGCCGTTTGGAGTTCGCGATGTTCTTCACCAGTTGCTCGCGCTCCTTTTCCAGGCGCTTGCGCTGCGCCGCTTCCTGCTGCGCGGGAATCTTGAGCAGAAGGTCGAATTGCGGCGTGGACCGCATCGCCGCAGCTTTCGGAGCGGCCTCCGCCAGGAACTCCAACCTCACGTTCGCGAGTTTTTGAATCGCGTCGCCATGCTGCTTTGCCACATCCAGAGCGTCGCTGCGCGAATACAGCGCGCCCTCCAGTTGCTGCTTGGGGTCAAGCTTCGCCTCGGTGCGCAGTGTGCGCGCCATAGTCACCACTTCCTGCACGATCGCGACCTCGCGCTCCGCGGCGAAGTCTGTGCCCTCCCGGCGATACTGCGGATACTGCGCCACCGCGATGGACACCGGCCGGTTTCCCTTCCCCGCGGCGATCCGCTGCCACAACTCCTCCGTCAAAAAAGGCATCGCCGGATGCAGCAGACGCAGCGCCGTCTCGAATGCCGCCTGCGCGTTGCGCCATCCCGGCGTAAGTCCGGAGCCCTCCGTGAAAGAGAGTTTCTTCAGTTCCAGATACCAATCGCAAAACTCGTGCCAGAAGAAGTGCCACACCACCTGAGCCGCTTCGTGGAAGCGATAGGTTTCGATGGCGCGATTCGCCTGTTCGGCGCACGCATTCAGCCGGCTGAAAATCCATCGGTCCTCGATTGGCACCGCTAGGGTCGCCGTATCCGCCTCGGGCCGGAAATCTTCCAGGCTGTCCGGCACCCACGGTTCCACGCCGCTGCGTTCCATGTTCATGAACAGGAATCGCGACGCGTTCCAGATCTTGTTGGCGAACGCCCGCGAGCTTTCCATGCGCTCTTCGGTGAGCACGATGTCCGTGCCCGGCGCCGCGCCCTGCAACAGCGCCATACGCACCGCGTCCGTGCCGTACTTCTCCGTCACGATGAGCGGATCCACCACGTTGCCGCGCGTTTTACTCATCTTCTGTTTTTCGGCATCGCGCACAAGCCCGTGAATGTACACCTGCCGGAACGGCACGTCGCCCATGAACTCGAGTCCGAGCATCGCCATGCGCGCTACCCAGAAAAACAAAATGTCGAACCCGGTGATCAACAGGGTCGTCGGATAGTAGGTCGCCAGGTCCTCTGTCTGGTCCGGCCAGCCAAGCGTCGAAAACGGCCAGAGCCCGCTGCTGAACCAGGTGTCGAGCACGTCGGAATCCTGCACCAGCGCGGACGAACCGCACCGCGGACACATCGCCGGAGCCTCGCGCGCCACAACAATTTCGCGGCACTCCTGGCAATGCCACGCCGGAATGCGGTGCCCCCACCACAACTGCCGCGAGATGCACCAGTCGCGGATGTTGTACATCCATTCGAAGTACGTCTTGCTCCAGTTCGCGGGCACGAACTCGATGCGCCCGTTCTCCACGGCCTCAATCGCCTTGGCAGCCAGAGGCTTCGTTTTCACGAACCACTGCGTGGAAATCAGAGGCTCCACGATGGTCTTGCAGCGGTCGCACTTCCCGACATTCAGCGGATAATCTTCGATCTTGGCGAGCGCGCCCGCCTTTTCCAGATCGGCCACCACGCGTTTGCGCGCTTCGAACCGGTCGAGCCTTGCGTACGCGCCGGCCTCGCGCGTCATCGCACCGTCCTCGTCGATCACCTTTACCTTCGGCAAATTGTGCCGGCGGCCGGCTTCGAAGTCGTTGGGGTCGTGCGCCGGCGTCACCTTCACCACGCCAGTGCCGAATTCGGGGTCGGCCAGATCGTCGAGCACGATCGGGATTTCCCGCCCTACCAGCGGAAGCGTTACCGTGTGGCCGTGCAGATCCCTATATCGCGGATCTTTCGGATTGATAGCCACGGCAGTATCGCCCAGCATGGTCTCCGGACGGGTGGTTGCAACGGTCACGAAGCGGCCCGCGAGCCCGTTCACCGGGTAGCGAATGTGCCACAGGTGACCCTGCGTTTCGGCGTGCGCTACCTCCAGATCGCTGAGCGCGGTGTGGCATCGCGGGCACCAGTTCACCATGTACTCGCCGCGGTAGATCAGGTCCTTCTCGTACAACTGCACGAACACTTCGCGCACGGCGCGGCTCAGCCCGGGGTCCAGCGTGAAGCGCTCACGCGACCAATCGCACGACGCGCCCAGCCGCACCATCTGCCGCTTAATGGTGTCGCCGTATTCGGCCTTCCACTCCCAAACGCGTTTTTCGAATTCCTCGCGGCCGAGATCCAGCCGCTTCTGCCCGCTTTCGGCGAGTTTGCGCTCCACCACCATCTGCGTGGCGATGCCCGCATGGTCCGTTCCCGGCAGCCACAGCGTGTTGTCTCCGAGCATGCGATGCCACCGCACCACGACGTCGATCTCGGTGTGTTCCAGCATGTGGCCGATATGCAGCGACCCCGTCACATTCGGCGGCGGAATCACCAGGGAAAAAACTTTCCCGGGGCTTTTCGCGTGCGCGCGAAAGATTCCGGAATCGATCCACCACTGCGCCCAATGCGGCTCAAACCGCTGCGGCTCATACACTTTTTCTATTTGCATGGGGAAACTTACATGATAGCAATGGGCGCGGCCAACTACGGCGCGCCGGCGATCGCCGCTTCCAGTCCGCCCGTCATCCGCAGAACATTCCACCGCGCTTTTTCCAGGGTGTACTGCGCATCGTAAAACGCGATCCACTTGTCGCTCTCGGCGAGCCGGGCCTGTTCCATCTCACGCATCGTGAGCCGGCCTTCCTGCATGAGTGCGAGGTCCACGTCGATCTGCGCGCGCGCGACATCCAGATCCAGCCGCGCCACCTCAGCCGCGCTCGCGGATTTGCGTTCATCGCGATAGGCCTGCTGCAGGTCCGCCGCAATGCGGTTGCGCGCGTTCGTCAATTCCAACTTCAACCGCGCCAGTTCCGCGTCGCTCTGCGCCGTCATCGCCTTCACCGCCGGAGAGAATAAGGGCACCTGAAAAGACATCCCGATCTCCCCGTTGTTCCGCTGGTATTTCTGAAAAAACTCGGCGTAATTATTGAATTTCGCCAGCATGCCGTACTGCGCCACCAGGTCGATGCGAGGCAGGCGCTGCGCCCTCTCTCCACGAATTTCCAATTGCTTCGATGCCATCTGCGATTGGATCTGCCGCAACTCCGCATTCGACCGCAAAGCCGCCTGCACCGCCTGCTCCTCCGATTCCGGCAGCGCCGGAGCGGCGCGTTCCTCCTCCACCGTCAGCACGCGGTCTTCCGCCGCAAACCCGAGCAGGATCGCCAACTGCGACTGCGCCGCCGCGGCGTCCTCGGTCAAATTTTCCGCAAGCTGCCGGCTGCGGGCCACCGCGAGCGCCGCCTGCTTCTCCGCCAGCGGAAGCGCCCTGCCCTCGCGAACCTGCGCCTGCACGGACTCGAGCACCTGCTGCTGATCCGTAATCGACTTGCGCGCAAGCTCTCCGACGCGCGATGCGCGCTCCGCATCGAGATACAACGCGGCCGCGCGATACACCACCTCATCGCGCTTGGACGCCACTGCGTACCCCGCGCCGCGTGCGTCTTCCTTCGCCTGAGCGATTTGAAAGCTCTGCGGCCGGTTGAAGATGTACTGCCGCGCGTTTGCCTGAAAAATGGTGGGAGCCGAACCCTCGACGCTCAGCGGGAATCCGCTGCTATAAGCGAGGCCGCTGCCCACCACCAGACGGGGCAAAAACGGGTCGCGAGCCACGCGAATGCCCGCGCGCGCTTTCTCCTCATCGATACGAGCCAGAGCCACATCCGGATTCTGCTTCGCCGCAAGCTCCACCGCCTGCCGCAGAGTCAAGCGATGCTCTTCGCAAAAAGCGAGCGAAGCGAGAAGAAATAACCAAACAAAACGGGGCATGCTCCCATTCTAAGGGCGACGAAAAGGTTGGGGCATCGCAGATTTACCACGGAGACGCAGAGGGCGAACGGAGGACACAGAGAAAACAAGTGATCTTCTCTGTGTCCTCTTGGTTTTTCTCTGTGTCTCTGTGGTGAGATTGCGATGCCCCTACTTCACGCGATCTCCAGCAGCAGATCCTTAGCCTCCACATGCTGCCCAGGCGCGACCAGTAGTTGTTTCACCGTGCCTGCTACCGGAGCGTACACCGTGCTCTGCATCTTCATCGCTTCCATCACCAGCAGCCGGTCCCCGCGCTTCACTTGTTGATTCAACTGGATGGCGACACTCGAGACGACACCGGGAATCGGCGCCCCAATCTGCCCGGTGACGGCCGGATCGGCCTTCGGCTTCGCCTCCTGCTTCACGTCCAGCTTCTTATCGCGAACTGTGACTTCGCGAGGCTGTCCGTTCAATTCGAAGAACACCGTGCGAGTGCCGTCGGGGTGCGGCTCACCCACGGTCAGGAACTTCACGATCAAGCTCTTCCCGGGCTCCAGGTCCACCGCGATGTCCGCGCCGCGCTCCATGCCGTAATAGAACGCGGGTGTCGGCAGCACCTCGACATCGCCGAACGCTTGCCGCGCGCGAGCGAACTTCACAAACACGTCGGGATACAGGAGGTAACTCAGCACCTCATCGTGCGACGGCTTCCGCCCGATCTTCTTCTCCACCTGCGTCGCGGTCTCCGCGAAATCCACCTTCGGCAGATGCGCGCCCGGCCTCCCCTTGCGCGGCTTCTCGCCTTTCAAAATCGTCCGCTGCAACTGCTTCGGCCAGCCGCCGTCCGGTTCTCCCAAACTCCCCATAAACATATCGATCACGCTGCTGGGCAGCGTCATATTGTGGTCGGGGGTGAGGCGCGCGAACTGATCCATCGTCATCTTGTGATTCACCAGGAAGATGGCCATGTCGCCAACTACTTTGCTCGACGGCGTCACTTTTACGATGTCGCCGAATGCCATATTCACATCGGCGTATGCGCGTGCGATCTCATGCCAGCGCGAGCCCAGCCCCATCGCCTCGGCCTGCTCTTTCAAATTCGTGTACTGGCCGCCGGGCATCTCGTGCAGGTATACCTCGGCCGTCCCACTCTTCGGGCCGGTATCGAAGGGAGCGTAATACTCGCGCACCACTTCCCAATAATCCGCATACTCGTTCAATGCATCCAGCGAGAGGCCGGTATCGCGCCTGGTATGCGCCAGCGCGGCGACAATCGAGTTCAGATTCGGTTGGCTCGTCTGCCCGCTCATCGACGCGACGGCGCCATCGGCCACGTGCACGCCCGCGTCGGCTGCCTTGAGAATGCTCGCTGCGTTGATGCCGCTGGTATCGTGCGTATGGAAATGAATCGGAATTCCGATTTCCTGCCGCAGCGCTTTCACCAGCCGTTCCGCCGCATATGGCCGGCACAGCCCCGCCATATCTTTAATCGCGAGCATGTGGGCGCCCATGCGCTCCAGCTCCTTCGCCATGCGCACGTAGTACTCCAGCGAATATTTTTCGCGCGCGGGATCGAGAATATCGCCCGTATAGCAGATCGCGGCCTCGCAAATCGACCGCGTCTTGCGCACCGCCTCCATGGATGCTTTCATGTTCGGCAGCCAGTTCAACGAATCGAAAATGCGAAAGATGTCGATGCCCTGCGCCGAGGCTTCGTAGATGAACTCGTTGACGACGTTGTCCGGATACGCCGTGTAGCCCACCGCGTTGGCGGCGCGCAGCAGCATCTGGAAGCAGATATTCGGAATCGCGACCCGCAATTGGCGCAGGCGCGCGAACGGGTCCTCATAGAGGAACCGCATGGCGACGTCGAACGTAGCGCCGCCCCACACCTCCATGCTGAAGAGGTTGTGCAGGCGATGCGAAACGAAATTCGAGATCGCCAGCATGTCATGCGTGCGTACCCGAGTCGCGAGCAGAGACTGGTGCGCGTCGCGGAACGTGGTGTCGGTCAGCAGAAGCCGCTTCTGCTTTCCCGCCCATTCGGCGAAGCCTTCGGGACCGAGCCTTTGCAGCAACTGCCGCGTGCCCTCGGGCGGCGCGTCGGCATCGTGCTTCGGAACCGGCGGATCCTGAATTCGCGCCGGGCACGGCTTGCCCGCGATCGCCGGATTGCCGTTCACGATGACGTCCGCAAGATACGTCAGTAGCCGCGTGGCGCGATCTTTCCGCGGGGCAAAGCGGAACAGCGCGGGCGTCTCCTCAATCCATCGCGTGGTCGCACGGCCCGACTGAAAATCCGGATGGTTGACCACGTTCTCCAGAAACGGAATATTTGTCTTCACGCCGCGCACGCGAAACTCGCGCAGGCTTCGATCCATGCGCTGGCACGCATGCGGAAACTCCCGGCCCCACGCCGTAGTCTTCACCAACAGCGAATCGTAATAAGGGGTGATCACTGCGCCGCTATACGCCGAACCGCCGTCGAGCCGAATGCCGAAGCCCGCCGGCGAACGGTAGGTCGAGAGCTTGCCGTAATCGGGCACGAAGTTGTTCGCCGGGTCTTCCGTGGTGATGCGGCACTGCAGGGCGTAGCCATACAGCGGCACCTTGTCTTGCGCCGGCAGATTCATTTCGGGCCCATGCAGCGCGAACCCCTGCGCCACCTGAATCTGGCACCGCACCAGGTCGAGGCCCGTGACCATTTCGGTAACCGTGTGCTCCACCTGAATGCGCGGATTCACTTCGATGAAATACCATTCGCCGCTATCGGCATCCACGAGAAATTCCACCGTGCCCGCGTTGTAATACCCGGCCGCGCGCGCCAGCGCCACCGCGGCATCGGCGAGCGCCGTGCGGATCTTCGCGTCGAGCCCCACGGCCGGCGCGACCTCCACCACTTTCTGATGCCGCCGCTGCACGGAGCAATCGCGCTCGTACAGGTGGAGAATGTTGCCGTGCCGGTCGCCGAGGATTTGCACTTCCACGTGGCGAGCCCGGCACACGAAGCGCTCCAGAAATACCGAATCGTTGCCGAAGGCGGCCGCGGCTTCGCGCCGTGCTTCTTCCAGGCGGCCTGAAAAATCGCCGGGCCGCTCCACCACTCGCATCCCGCGACCGCCGCCGCCGAATGCCGCCTTGACGATCAGCGGAAACCCGATCTTCGCGGCAATGGCTTCGGCGCGCTTCGATTCCGTGACCGGCTCTTCCGTCCCCGGCACTACGGGAATCCCGGCCTGCTGTGCGAGCTTGCGCGCCGCCGTTTTATCGCCGAGCAATTCCAGCAGCCCGGCACTTGGCCCGATGAACGTGATCCCCGCGCGCTCGCACGCTCGCGGCAGCGCTGGATTCTCCGAAAGGAAACCGTACCCCGGATGGATCGCGTCCACCTCCTTTTCGCGAGCCAGCGCAACGATGCCCTCCACATCGAGGTACGCTTCCACCGGACCTTTCCCCTCGCCGATGAGGTAAGCTTCGTCCGCATTAAAGCGATGCAGCGCCAGCCGGTCTTCCTGCGAATAGATGGCGACCGTGCGCAGCCCCAGTTCGTTGGCTGCCCGGAGTATACGGATAGCGATTTCGCTTCGATTGAGTGCTAGAAGTTTCTTCATCCCCTCGCCTTGAATTATTTTTCGGTGGGCCGCTCGGCCGTCATGGGATAACTCTTCCCGGACTCCTCGCTTTTCCCCGAATTCCCGCTGACTGCAACGGCTTTCAACTCCCCCACGCCGGCCGAGAGCAGCACCCCGCCCGCGCGGCTGTTGCGTACCGACGCGCCCGGGCAATGGTCCAGCCGCACGAGTGGCGTGCCCGCCGCGCCATGCCCTGCAACGCCGTCGAGCGTGAGCTCTCTGGAATCGCGAATCAGAAACGCCGGACCGTTCTCCGCATCCACGCGCACCCCACGCAACTCCAACCCCGCCGTGTTGTACGCCTTGACGCCCGCCTTCGCCGTGCCGGCGAAATCCGTGATGCGCAGGCCGGCAACCGGCATCTCCGGGAGCCCTTCCACATCGATCGCGAGCCGCGCGCCGAGCACCGTCACCCCATTCACCGCGATATTGCGGAACACCGGCGTGCGCGCCGACACAGGCTCCGCCGTCGTGCTCGGGGTTTCGCCCTCCATGAGGTAATAGTTGGTGACGTTAATCGCCGTGCCCACATCGCGCATGGTCCATCCTGTGAAGCGCACATCCTCAACGCCGCCCCCGCGGCCGCGCCGGCTCTTGAGGCGAATGCCCATCTGCGTCCCGTCGCACGTGATGTTACTCGCCGCCAGATTGCGAATCCAGCCCGACGTTTCGCTGCCCAGCGTTACAGCGCCGTGCGCGCGATGCACGGTGCAGTTTGTGATCGAAATGTTCTCGCTCGGCCGGTTGACGCGCAACCCATCCGCATCTTTGCCGCTCTTGATGACAATGCCGTCGTCGCCGGTATCGATGTAGCAATCCGAAATTCGCACGTTGCGACTGGAATCCACTGCGATGCCGTCGGTATGCACGCCTGGGTAGGTTTCGATGATGACGTTGCGCACTGTCGCATTGTCCGTGTACAGCAGATGGATGGTCCACATCGAAGATCCCGCGAAATGCAGCCCGTCGATCAGCACGTTCCTGCTGTCCATGGTGAGTATGAAGGATGGCCGCAACTCCGGCGCAACTTCGCGATAAAACTCCTCGGGCACGGGCTTCTTCAGTTCCAGCATTTGCAGCAACTGCTCCCACTTCGCGCCGAATGCCGAGCCTTCCGGCCCTGTGCGATCGGTGCGGCCCATCAGTTTCATCCAATCGGCATTATTCGTCGTGAGCGTGCCGCGCCCTGCAATGGTGACGTTTTCGAGATTATGCCCGCCGATCAGCGGCACCGGCGTGAGGCACTCGACTCCCTGCTCGCGACCGCGCGTGAACGGAAGCCGCTGCGCAGGAAACGCGACCACAGCGCCTGCGTCGAAGTACAAAATCAGGTTGCTGACCAGCTCGATAGGTCCGGTGACATACCTGCCGGCGGGAACGAAAACGGTGCCGCCGCCCGCGGCTTTCGCGGCTTGAATGGCGGCGCGAAACGCTTCCGTTGCAGGCGCCGAGCCATCATTCTTCGCGCCGTAATCCAGAATGTTGAAATTGGCAGCCGCGGAACTCAGCGCCATCGCGGCGAACAAAGAAGTGAATCGCAGCATGATGCGGTATACGCACCATTGTCGCATTCGCACGCGACGATCCATGCTTCACCCGGGTGCGCCGGAGGCGGCCAGGAGTTAGAGTGTGCGGCACGGAGGTGTCATGAGATGACGAAAGCATCATCGGTACATCAGGAAACGAGGAGTAACCCTGCACCTAACGCATTCATCGGCAGGGCGAAGGCGCAACGGACGCTGAGCTCGCCGCCGCGATCAAACTGGAGAAATGAAGCTCCGGATCGCTACAGGTAGCTGAGCCACCACGCACGGCTGCGCTCTTTCACGCGCGAGTACCAGAGGCAAACCGGATACATCGCGATCACCACGAGGGCCCACATCAGATATACGCCGCTCAATCCGTACTGCGCTTTCAACACTACCGCGAGTCCGTGTGCCAGATAGAAGTGGCACAGAAAGTAGAACATGGGCACGCGGCCAAAGACGATCAGCGGATTCGTGCGCGCAAATCGACGCCCGTCGAACCATGCCAGGATCAGCAGCGCCGGACCGAGCGTCATTAACAGAAAGTCGAGCGACGGCGGATATTTCGTGCAGCGCAGGAAAGATAACAGCGTCCAGCCCGCTGTCTTCTGAATCGCCCACGGCTGCGGATCGCCGTATACGTTCAACCAGCGCACCGCGATAAAGGCGACGGTCAGCACGATCCCGAGCTGTAGCGTCGCTTTCCGGCGCCGAACGATTTCGGCGGAACAGAATCCGGCGGCCATCACGAAGATCCACGGGATCAGCGGATAAGCGACAAGCACCTTCAGGCTACCGAGCGGAAACAGTGCCTGGCGGTGCAGCACGTCCCAAATCGGCCCGCCGTCCACCTTGTCGGCGAGGTTGTGCAGCGCGATCACGGCGACACTCACAACCGCCAGAGCACGCAGCGGAAAGCGCGAAAGGAATCCGAGCGCGACCATGCTCCATCCAAGGGCCCAGAGAATCGTCAGCAGCCACGGGCCTTCGAAACGGAAATTCATCGCCAGCCGCAGCACGGTGAGTTCCAGCAGCACGAGCCACAGGCCGCGCGTCCACAGGAACCGCGACAACTGCGGTTTGGTGCGGCCGCGGCGCAGCCAGTAGAACGCGCCCATTCCGGCGGTAAAAAAGAAAACGGGTGCGCAGAAATGCGTGATCCACCGCGTGAAGAAGAGGGCCGCCGTCGTGCGTGCGAGATTGTCCGGCTGAAAGCGCTGCGCGTCCACGGAGACAAAATCGCGAACATGGTCCAGCGCCATGACGATCATCACGAGCCCGCGCAGAGCGTCGATGGATTGGATGCGCTCTTTGGCCGCGGAAGCGGGACGTTTGGGACCTTCGGCCATCAACAGGTTGCGCCAGTCTTCCTTCGCAAGGGCGATTGCGCGATGCAGCGCATCGATGTTCCCACCGCTGTATTTCAGCGCGGCCAATCGCAACCGTTCCAGTTCCGCGGAATCCCACGAGTACGCCGGCAGGTTGTTACCGACCTCCCGCACCAACAACTCACGGACCACATCCCGCTGCTCCGGCGGAAACAGTGCTTCAACTTGCTGCTCGGTTTTGCTTGTCAGTGGAAACATCGCCCGGACCCGCTCTTGGAAATTGTACCCGCACACGAAAGCGGCCATCGTGGTTACAGGAATCTTTCCTGTAACGCCGCGCAACGCGCGGCCGCAGCCGGAACCTCGCCCAGGCGCGCTCGGCGCCCCACGACAGGAAAGATTGCTGGCGTCACATTTACTACGCCGGGACTTTGAGGCTCTTCACCCGATCGCGTAACTGGGCCGCTTTTTCGAATTCGAACTTACGGGCCGCGTCGCGCATCTTCTCTTCCAACTCCGAGATGAAGTGCGCCCGCTGCTCCGGCGTCAGGCTCTCGACGTCCTCATCTTCTTCGATGGAGACCGTCACGTAATCGCCCTCCGCCACCGCAACCAGACTCATGTCGATGGGCTTGACGATCGACTGCGGCGTGATCCCATTGCGCTCGTTGTACTCCACCTGCGTGCGGCGGCGGCGCGCGGTTTCCTCGAGCGCCCTGCGCATCGAATCCGTCATCACATCCGCATACAGAATCGCGTGACCCTCCACGTGCCGCGCGGCGCGGCCTATGGTCTGCAACAACGAACCCATCGAGCGCAGGAATCCTTCTTTATCCGCATCCAGGATCGCGACCAGCGAGACCTCCGGCAGATCGAGACCTTCGCGCAGCAGGTTGATGCCGACCAGCACATCGAATTCACCGCGGCGGAGGTCGCGCAGGATTTTAATGCGGTCGAACGTGGTGACCTCGGAATGCAGATAGCGGCATCGCACGCCCACTTCGGAGTAATATTCCGCCAAATCCTCGGCCATGCGCTTGGTCAGCGTCGTCACAAGCACGCGCTGGTTACTCGCGGTGCGCTTGCGAATCTCGCCGAGCAGATCGTCCACCTGCCCCTTCACCGGCCGTATCTCGACGCTCGGATCGATCAGCCCCGTCGGCCGGATGATTTGCTCGACCACCACGCCCGCCGTTTTGGTGAGCTCATACGGCCCGGGAGTCGCCGAGACGTAGACCAACTGATTCACGCGATGCTCGAACTCCTCGAACGTGAGCGGACGGTTATCGAGCGCGCTCGGCATGCGGAAGCCGTGCGCCACCAGCACCTCTTTGCGCGACCGGTCGCCGTGATACATGGCGTGCAACTGCGGCACCGTTTGATGGCTTTCGTCGAGGAACATGAGCGCATCGTGCGGCAGATAATCCAGCAGGGTCGGAGGCGCTTCGCCCGGCAGCCGCCCGGAAAAATGGCGCGAATAGTTCTCAATGCCGTGGCAGTAGCCGATCTCGCGCATCATCTCCAGATCGAACATCGTGCGCTGGAACAGCCGCTGCGCCTCAACTACCTTGCCCTGCTTTTCAAGCTCCTTTTTCCACCAGTCGAGCTCCGTGCGAATGCTCTCCATGGCGGTTTCGCGCGTCTCATTGCTCATCACGTAGTGCGTCTTGGGATAGATGGGCAGCCGCACATACGTCTGCTTCACCTGGCCCAGCAGCGGATCGATTTGCGACAAAGCTTCCACTTCGTCGCCCCACAACTCGATGCGGTAGGCGTAATCGTCGTAGGTAGGGTAAATCTCGATGACGTCGCCGCGCACGCGGAACGTTCCGCGGCGGAAGTCCACATCGTTGCGATCGTACAGGATCTCAACCAGCTTCGAGATGATCTGGTTGCGCGTGATCTTCTGGCCCTTTTCCAGCATGAGGAGCATGCCGTAGTAGGCTTCGGGCGAGCCCAGGCCATAGATGCAGCTCACGCTCGCGACGATCACGCAGTCGCGCCGCTCAAAGAGGCTCCTGGTTGCGGCCAGGCGCAGCTTATCGAGCTCATCGTTGATGGTGGCGTCTTTTTCGATGTAGACGTCGCTCGATGGAATGTAAGCTTCGGGCTGATAGTAATCGTAATAGCTGACGAAATACTCCACCGCGTTTTCGGGGAAGAACGTTTTGAACTCGTGGTAGAGCTGCGCCGCCAGGGTTTTGTTATGCGCGAGCACCAGCGCCGGGCGGTTCATGGCCTCAATGACTTTGGCCATGGTGAACGTCTTGCCCGACCCCGTGACGCCCAGCAAAACCTGATGTTGCTCGCCGTCGCGTACACCGCGGGTCAACTCGGCGATAGCATTTTCCTGATCCCCGCGTGGCCGATAGTTTACGGCCAGACGAAATGACATATAGCTCCAGCTTACCGTGCGCTACTTCAGGCTATTCAGAAACTGACTGAGAATCTGATAATAATTCTGCGGCCCGTTGGGCACACCGCTGAACGGGTACTTCTTGCCCTTGAACGTGACGATGAGGGTTGGAGTGGAGTTAATCTGCGCCGCGGTTCCGGCTTCCCAATCGCGCTGCACTTCACCGGTGACCTCGGCGGTCTGCGCCAGCGCTTTCACTTTATTTTGCTCGGAGAGAGTGAGCACGCTCGCTACGGTTTCCCACACTTTGCCGTTCAAGCCCCAAGTCATCTGGTTTTTGAACAACGCATCGGAAACCTGCATGTACTTACCGATGCGCGCCGCGGCAGTAGCATCGTTGGCGGCTTCGCGCGAGTACGGATGGCCGCCGCCGCCCAGCGGAAATTCGCGCAGCACAATGTACATGCGGCCCGGGTTGACGTAATTCTGGACCAAAAGCGGGAGCACCTCTTCGTGCAGCACCTTGCAGTGCGGGCAGGAAAAATCGCTGAAGATGTCAACGTGAATCGGGGCGGACGGATTGCCGATGGTTTTCCCGGTGTCCACCTGCGCGAGGGAAACGGCCACACACACGAGGGCCGTAGCTATAGAAAGTGCGAGCGACTTCATATTTTTCTATTCTATACAGACGCACGCGCCGGGCGCTTCCGTTTCACAGGAACGCTTCGATCAGGCGCTTCTGTACCGTCTTGAGGCTGGAGTGCGCCGAATCCAGTTCGCCGACTTTCTCGCGCAGGTCGCGAAACAGGCGTGCGCGCTCGGCGCCGCTTTGCACTACGAGCAGCAATTGCTGGTTGTCCCAGGGCTTTTCGAGATACTGAAACAGCGACACCTGATTGATGGCCTGAATGGCGCTCTGCTTATCGGCGTGGCCGGTGAGCAGCACGCGACTGGCCTCGGGCTGCGCTTCCTTGACACGCGAGAGAAGCTGAATCCCGTTCATCTTCGGCATCAGGTAATCCGAAACCACCACGTCAATCTGGTTGGACTTCACGAAGTTCGCGGCTTCTTCCGGGTCCGTAAACGCGTTGATCGCGAAATCGGTCTCGAGTTGCAGGAAGGCCCTGATGCTGGTGATGATCATGTCTTCGTCGTCCACCAGCAGGACCGACGCGCGGTTGTCTCCGTTGTTGTTCACTGCGAACTCCTTGTTTGCCGGATGGGAAGCAGGATGTGGAACGTGGTGCCTTTGCCCAGTTCGCTTTCAAAGCGGATGCTGCCCCCGTGTTTCTGCTCGATGATCTCGCGCGCGATGGAAAGCCCCAGCCCCGTGCCTTCTCCGATGGGCTTGGTGGTGTAGCCCGCCTCGAAGGCGCGCGTTTTCTGCTCGTCCGTCATGCCGCGGCCCGTGTCGGAAATAGTGATGTGCGCCATGTTGCCGTCGCGATGCGTCCGCACACGGATGGCGCCTCCGCCTTCGATCGCCTGACCGGCATTCACCAGCAGGTTCAGGATCACCTGGCTGAGCATTTGCGGATAGCATTCCACTTCGGGCAGGTCGGCAAGATCCGTTTCCACGGCGACGCGGCCGCGAAACTCCGCCTCGGTGAGCTTGATGGTATCGCGCAGATGCCTGTTGAGATCGATGACGCGCGGCTCGCTGGAATCGAGGCGCGCGAACGTCTTCATGCCGGAGATGATGCCGCGAATGCGCTCGCAGGCGATCTTGTCCACGGCGGTCAGATCCGCGCACGCCGCAACGATGCGCCGCGCCTTGGCGAGCGCTTCGGGAGACCCATCGGCAAGCAGCGGCCCCAGGTTGGCCATGGATCGCGTGAGAACTTCGTTATTAGAGAAGATGGACGCTAGCGGCGTGTTGATCTCGTGCACAATCCTCGCCAGCAGGCGGCCCAGGGAAGCCATCTGATGCAGGTCGGCGGAGGCAGAGCTCATTGTTCCACCAGTTTGCGGAAGCGCTTGACGAGAGTGGAAAAGATGGCGCTGGTGATTTCTCCGTTATCGGCGAGCAGATCGTAAAAGTCATCGCGGCCGATTCGCAGCAGCCGCGTGTCTTCCACGGTTTTCGCGGCCACCGGCATAGGGTCGCTCTCATCGAAGAGAGCCCACGCGCCGAGCACGTCGTTCTGCCGCGCGGTAGTCAGCGCGGCGCCGTCCCGCGTGAGTTCCACCGCGCCATCGATCACCACGTACAACGCGTCGGCCGGCTGGGAAGCGGCGAGAACTTCTTTTCCCGGCGGGTACTTCACTTCCTGGGCAACGGCGGCGATGCGGCTGAGTTGCTCCGGGGTGAGATTGTGCAATAGCTCCACGCCTTCCAAGGCAATCACTTTTTCGACGATATTCAATTCGGACATCAACACTTCCTTCAGGCGGCAAGTACGGCTTCGGCGGACCGGGCGACTTCGGAGACATCGGATTCGGCTTGTTCGGCGGCGTGCGCGATCTCCGGCGCGAGACCGCGCAGCTTCAGCTCCGCGGCGGCCGTCATGGCGCACGAAACCAGCCACGGGTCGCGCGAGCGGATGAGTTCGCGCACGGCATCCTCCACCGTAATCGGTTGCACATTAAAGATGTCGATCCCAACCTCCAACGCATGCTCCGGCGCATCCAGCAACGGCAATAGAAATTTGCGAATATTGCGATCCAGAATGTTGTCCAGAAACTCCACCGCGGCAGTGTGCTCCTCGTGATCGTTGCGATTGACCGCGCGATAGGCAGAGTAAATCTCCTTGGGCGGATACCGCAAGCCGAGCAGGCGGAAGAGGCGTTCGAGCGTGGCCTTGAGCTGCTCTTCAATGCTGCGCGCCAGCAGTTTGGTAGCGGTGTGGTCGGCAAGCTCCTGGCTGCGGAAGGGAACCAGCGCGGCGTTGAGCTCGCAGTAGTGACGCGCTTCGTTGAGCACCTGATCCGTGATGAACTGCTCGTTGAAATTGAGGTTCGCCCCGGATTCGCGGAGGCGGTTCAGCGCCTTCAGCACGGCCGTACGGATCGAGAAATCAGGATGGTTGACCGCGGAGAGCAGCACGTCCACGGACTGCTGATTCTGAATGTTCTTGAGAACGCGGGGCACCTGCCGGCGCACACGCAGCGGGGCCGCATCGTCTCTGAGGACGTCCGACAGCGCGCCGCAAATGGAAGGTCCGAACGCCGCCAGCGCCGTTATGGCTTCCGCGCGCAGACGCGGCGAGCCGAGCGCGTGCATCAGATCGAAAACATAAGCGCGATTGCAGAGCCGGCCCGCCGCACGAATGGCAGCCGAGGTCGTCTCCGGCGCCGCGTCGTTGAGAAGACGGTGCAACATCTCCGTTCCCTGATCGCCGGCAACCCCGATTGCGGTGGCGGCAAGCGCACGGCGCTGCGGATCCGGCGATGCAGCGTTACGATCCAGCCACTCCGGCGTGATGAGCGGCTTGGCGAGTTCACGGTCGCTACGCAGCGCTTCGAGCGCGCCGTCGACGAGCACGGGATTGCCATCGTTCAGGAGCTCGGCGGCCAGCCGCACACGATCCGGTGCAACCGTCAAAGCGTAGGGGACGGTGTAGGGGACAAGCTGCGAAGCATCGCCCGACTGCGCGGCACGGATCTCCTGCATGGCGCGTTCGAGTGCATCGGTGTAGCGCTTGTCCGCGCAGATTTCGTAAACCTTCTCACGCACTTCCGGCGTCGGCGAGTTCGACAGCAGCTTTGCAATGAGCGGGCGGACATCGTAATTGGGCGCCTCGGAGAGCAGAGAAAGCGCGTAGGCGACTTGCCGGGGCTGCGATTCCGAGACAGCGGCTTCGAGCAGACGCACCGTGGTCGCATCCTTCACGTTCACGCGGACGGACTCCATATCGAGACGCCGCGATTGGATGCGCTTCCGCACGCTGGCAATGTATTCCCGGCGCGCGAAGTGAGAGAACAGCAGCCACGCGAGGCAAAAGCCGAAGACGACGAAAGAGAGGCTGCGGACGCCCATGTGCAGCGCCTTTCCCGTGAGAAAGAGCAGCAGCACGCCCCCGAGACCGCGCGAGAGGCGATCCACACAAATATCGATAAAAGCCTTGATGCGGTTGCGCAGCTCCAACGGGAGCGGCATGTACAGCAGCTCCATGCTGGTCTTGTTCAACGTATAGCGCGTAGATGCTTCGGTGAGCCGCACGATGCTCGCGCTCGTCACGCCGGGCGCGAAGACGGTGGCGAGCGAGGAGAACGCGATCGCGATGGGCGAGATATGCAGCGTGCCTCCGACACCGAACCAGTTCACGACGAGCGCGGTGACGAATAACTGGAATATCATCTCGATGCCGTTGAGATAGATGCCATAGAACTGGCCGAAGAAGGCGGTGAGGTGGTCGCCGGTGTAGCCCGTGCGCGCCATCGCCTGAAATTGATACTCCACGAGGGTATCGACCAGGTACATCACCACCATCATTCCGACAATGATCTGCAGGTGCTTGCTGCGGCCGATATCGCGAAACATTTCGCGGAAGGAGAAATCGGTCTCTTTTTTATCGGCCGCGCGCGCGTGCGCCAGAGCCTTGCCCTGTTTCCAGACCGCGAAACGGAAAGAGACGTACGCCAGCACGCACATGAAAGCGCTGGCCAGCAGCAGATTATTCGTGCCGACGATAAGCGCGGTCCGGCTGGTGAATTCGCCGCCCAGTGCCGCCCCGAGAACCATGCCCATGCCGAGCAGCGGGTACAGGCGTTTGGCTTCGCGATTGTCAAAGAGATTGCTCGCGACCAGCCACCCCTGAGAAACGCTCACCACGCTGAAGAGGCTCACCCAGATGTTAAGGACGTAGATCATCCATGGGAGCTTCATGCGGATGAGCCACCACATGGCGACCAGCGTGACGATGGAAATCGCCATCGCAGCGAACACGGCAAGGCGCAAAGAGGTCTTGGTCGCCAGCTTGCTGTAGAGATACGCGAGAATACCACCGGCAATCGCAATGAGGATGTAGAGCGAAGGCAGCTTATCGATATCGAACTTCGTCAAAAACATCGCGCGCGAGACTGGCTTGACGATGTAGTAGGCGAAGAGAACGAAGAGCAGATAGAGAAACATCGACCAGACGCGGAGGTGTTCACCGGGTCTGATATCGAACATTTGGCGTTTTAAGTGGCGCAGGTGCTTCATCTTTTCCGGCAAGCCAGTTGCAATTGGAAAACCAAACGGGTGCTGTGGGAGTACTTACTACGCACGAATTCCTCGACTACCTAACGCCGCATTCGGAAGCCGATCCGAAGTTCCGGGAGTATCTGCGGTCGCTCGGCGAGCCCGGCCTGCGCATGCTGGCCGTAGTGGAAATGGCGATTCCCCTCTTCATGTTGGGAGGCCGCGCCGCCCTGATGCCGAGCACCGCCATGGACCCCGGCAGGTGGTGGCAGGCCGCGACCGTAGTTGCAGTCGGGTTGCTGACACTGGCGCTTTCGCGGACCCGCCTGTGCCGCCAGAGACCTCGCCTGCTTGCCGGAATTTCGGCATTCATCGCGCCCACGGCTCTGATGTGGATGGCGCTGTGGAAGCCGTCCGGCTACTTAGGTACGGACGATTACATTCTGACCGGAATATCGCTGGTGGTTCTGACGGCCGTAGCCACAATGCCGTTATTGCCGTGGCACACACTGGCGCTGGGACTTTCCGTGGAAGGTATGTACTTTCTGACCTGCTGGTTTGCGATCCGGTGGGAAATTCCGTCCAGCTATGCCGACAGTGATGCTCACCACATTTTCATGGTGATGCTCACATTGCTTGCCACCGGGATCGCCGCCACGAATTATGCGCATCGCGAAAGAGAGTACGGGGCCACTCAGGAGGCAGTACGCGTTGCCGAAGCGCTCACCGGCGCCCAACTGCGGGCACAGCTCGCCGAAAATGCCATTTCGATCGGCAAAATGGCCGCGGCGCTCAGCCACGAGATCAACTCGCCGCTCGGCGCGCTGCGAAGTTCCGTCGAGACACTGGTATCCGTGGCGGAGCGCGAGGCCACGGCGCCCGCGGAGCGCCGCGAACTGCTGCGCGCTATGCGGGAACAACTGCGCCGTTCGATTGAGGAATCGGCCGCGCGGATCGACGATGTGACGCGACGGCTGCGGCGGTTCGTCAATCTTGAGGAAGCGGAGCTCAAGAGCGCGGATGTTAACGAGTTGCTCAGCGACGTGACGCTGCTGCATCAGGAAGAGTTGCAGAAGAAGCACGTAGCACTGGACTTCGATCTGGAAAAACCGCTGCCGCCTCTCACCTGCCGGCCGCAGTTGCTGAGCGCGGTGTTTTCGAACCTGCTCAGCAATGCCATTCAGGCGGTGAACGGCGATGGCCACGTGGCAATTGCGACGCGCCTGCACGAGCGCGATATAGAAGTGACGGTGGCGGACAACGGCAAGGGCATGTCACCGGAAGAAGCGGAGACGATTTTCGACCCCGCCTTCAAGGTAGACGGCAGTCGCGTGGCAAGCGGGAACTGGAGCCTGTTCAACACCCGCCAGATCGTATACGAGCACGGCGGCGACATCCGCGTCGATACGGCGCAGGGCAAGGGAACCGCCGTGCGAATCACATTGCCGGTTTAGCGTGCCGACGGGAATCCTTCCTGTCGGGCCGCGCGCAGCGCGGCTGTTTTCCGAACGCGTGCCGTTACTTCAGATTTACGATGAACCGCCTTCGAATCACATGGCCGGTTTGGGGGCGCGCAGCGCGGCTGTTTTCCAAACGCGTGCCGTTACTTCAGATTTACGATGATCGGCATCGGGATGACGGCTCCGTTTGGTCCTCTTACGACGACAGGCTCGGAGGAAATCGGCGTGATGTGCATGGAGGTTCCTTCGATCTCCACTACGCAGAAGTGGCGTTGCGGAGCCCACCCTTCGATGTGCGCCGCGGACATCGTGGCCAGGACGCTCGCCGGGCGCAGCTCGCCGCCGGCTCCGCTGACGATGTACCGTATGTGGCCGGTGGCCGCGGAATCCTCGCTGAACTGAAAGTTGTGTTCATGGCCCGAAAACACCACTTTCACCCCGTCCTGCTGAAACATGTCGAGCCAGTGGCGCAACACGTTGGAGCTCGCTCCATGTCCCGGACCCGCGTTGAAAGGCGGATGGTGGAAGTATGGAATTTTCCACGGCGCGGTGGAGGCCGCGAGAGCCTTTTGCAGCCAGTTCGATTCTTCGCCACCCGGGTAATAAATGGGAGCCGGGTGGCCTGCCGTCGTATTTTCCGTGCTATCGAGCGCAAAGAAGTCGGCCAGACCTCCGTAGGAGAACTCATACCATCGCGCGGGCTTGTTCTCCGGGAAGAAGAAGTTGTCCATATAAGTGGTCAGATCCGCGCGGTTCTCGCTCGAATTGCCATCGTGATTCCCAAGAGACGGCAGGAACGGAATGTGGCGCATCAACTCGCCGTAAGGGCCGAATAACTTCTTCTCCCAATCCTTATCCTGACTGCCGGAGCGCATGATGATGTAGCCCAGGTTGGTATCGGCGTAGATGTTGTCGCCCACCGTGATCACGAAGCGAACCGGGCTGGCGGATTGTTCCCGCTTCTCAAACTCACGGATCATCGCGTCCGCGATGGCGTGCTGATAGCTGTCTCCCGTGCCGAAATCGCCGAGCACGAAGAAGGTCAGGCTCGTGGATTTCGCAGGATGGGTTCGAATGGAACCGTCTCCGATTTTCTTGCCGTTCACCGTGACGTCATACGGATACGCGGTGTCAGGCGTGAGATTGTGGACCTCCGCCCAGTTGCGGTCTGTCTCGATCGTCTGTCCGCCGATCTGCAAACGCGCATGCCCCATGGATCGCGAATCGCGGCCGATGGTATTTTCGTTTCCGGTGCCGTTGGTGTCGCCCCACGCAATGAGCGCGCTGGTGGCGCCGAGCTGCCCCACATAAACGTGCGTCTCCGCAGGCGCCGCGACGGCGCACACCACCAGCACCAGTGCGAAGCGGACGGCATTCACCGGCTTTGTTACCATTCCCTATCGATTCCCACCACTGTATCGCGGCGCAGGTAGACCGTCACGGATTTTTTGGGGTCGGCGGACTTGATATCCGCGGCAATATAGAGGGCCGCGGAGTTCGGCACGTGCATGTCCGCGCCTGCAATCGGCCGCTTCTGGCCGGTTTGATTATCGTACTCGCTCCATTGGACGGAGTAGGTGCGCGGCTGCGTAAAGCCGTACTTCGCGCCAAGATCGTCAAAGGCGAGGAGGCCGCCCTGCACGCGGAAGTTGTCCAGCGGCAGCACGAGACCAAAGGCCGCGCGGCCGAGGCGGTTGCGGCGCTCGATGAGACATTTCACCGCCCAATCGACGGACCGCGGATCGGAATACTGGCCCGTCTGCACGATGGCGCGGATCGCTTCGCCGGAAAACGCCATCACCTTTTTCGCCGCCCAGTATATATCGCCGGGTGTGCGCAGATCGAAGGCCGGATTGGGATAGTTTTCGTGCCAGTTCAGCGGATCGAAGGTGCGGTAGTCGAAATTGCCGATCTCCGGCAGGTGCGGATAGTGCGCGCGCTCCCATGCGGGAACATACAGGCCGAGCGAAAAGAACTGGGCGGCGGCGGGCTTGGCATCCCACGCGAAGACATGGCCGCGCCAAGGCTCTTTCGGCTCGTCGCTATCGCTGCCCATGATGTCGCCGAAGTCTATGAGGAAATGCCGCACGCTTTTGACCCCGTCGATCGTTACCAGCGAATCCAGGCTGTTGATACTCTTGGCATCGGTGTGATTCAGCCATGCGCAGAACACATATAGACCGCGCTGATCCCGCCGGTTTTCATGCGGAACGATGTCGTTGGGGTCGTCCGAGCGCGTGCCTTCGTAACGGTGCGGTCCCAGGATCTCGCCGGCAACGGTGAGGCTCGCCATGCCGCGATACCGGCCGGGGCTGCGCTCGCCGACGCGCTCCAGAATGCCGTTCAAATCGCGCACCGTCATGGGCCGCTTGTGCCCTTGGGGATCCTTGATCGTAGCCTTCGGGTCAAGTGTGAGCTGCTCGCGGGAGAAGTTGACGATGTAGTTCTCGGGCGTGAAATAGCCGAGCGCGTAGAAGAACTTGGTCCCGATGACGTCGGCGGCGGACGCCATATCCGGATTGTCTTTGGGATCGAACTTGAGAAAATACTTGCGGCCCGCGGCGTCTTGAATCACCAGCCCCGGGGTAATGCCTTCTGTCTTGCCGGACAATACATTCCACGGTTTGCTCGCATCGGGCGCATGATCCGTGCCGGGTCCGCGCAGCAATTCCTCCATCGACATGGGCCGCGAGCCGATGCGATTGGTGAACCACGAATTGTCCGGCACTTCGCCGAGCGTGTTGACCGCCTGCGACGGCGCGGGGTCGTGATGCTTGATCTGCTGCTTATCGGTTTCGTGGAAGGTGTTCAGAAAAAAGTCGTAGTAATCGTTAATATCGCGTGAATGCGCGTGAGGGACATTGAGCGGCGGCGGTTCCACCAGGAGCGGATCGTCGGGATAAAACTTCTGCGCGTTCGCGGCAAACGGCGCCGCCAGAGCCAGCGCGATTAAAACACGTTGCCGAATTTGAGCCATACACCAAACCCTTCGGGACTGAAACCGGTATCGATGCGCATGAAGACCGCGCCGTTCATTTTGAAGCGAAAGCCAAAGCCGGCGTCGCCTTCGAGATTGCGGGCGTTGATCTGCTGCCAGCGGTCAAACACGCGGCCGGCGTCGCCGAACAGCGCCATATCGAGACCGGGGAAGACCTGCCACCGGTACTCGGCGGTGGCGAGCACCGAATTGTTGCCATAGAAGCGAAACGCGCGATAGCCGCGGAGGTCGTCAGGGCCGCCGAGCGTGGGCTGAAGATAGAACGGCACCTGGTCGCCGCTATGCGGGCTCGTGGCCGAAATGCGTCCCCGCAGGGCGATGACGCGGAATTTGTTCAGGAAGTGGATGTACTGCTGCGCTTCCAGATCCAGCCGCTGAAACGAGTAATGCTCGCGGCGAACGTCCGCGACGTTGAGGAAGCGGGCCACGTAATTGCCGCCGTCGTGAGGGTCGCTGGGCTGATCGCGATAGTCGAATTGCAGGAAGCCGCCACCCTCCAGAAAGTTGCTCTGGAAAAACAGTCCGGGAGTGGTGGCTTCGCTGTAAACGCGGTCGGTCGAAGCGAATCCGGGGTCGTGGCCGCGGCCGACGTTCACCGCCAGAAATCGGCCGATGCCGCCGGCGTGCAGGTGGTCCCAAACCGTAAAGCCGGTGGAGACTTCGGCGGCGGTATCTTCGAGCCGGTAATCGGTGCGGCCGGAGCGGTGCGAATTCGGACCTGGACCGTAGTAGTCAACCGCGGCGAAATCGCGGTGAATGCCAGAAAGATTGAGGAAGTAGTGGCCGCCGGCGAGGTGCGGCATGCGGACTCCCGCGTCCATGAGATACCACTTTTCGAGCGACCCGAGAACGGACGCGTGGAATTCGGCGTCATTGTGTAGAAAGGGCCGATTGTATTCCGGACCGACGGCGATTCCGGAGCCGGTGATCATGCCGCCGATGCGCACACGCAGGCCGGAGACACCGCCAAAGATCCGCTGGATGATGCGGTCGTCTTCGACAACGGCGAAGGCGTGCTCGACGTAGCTCTGCACTTCCGGTTGAAGGCTCGTGGCTTTCTGGCGGCGCTGCAGGTCGATTTGCGCGGCACGAGTCGCAGGGGCAAGACGGTCCGCGCCCTCCTGCGCGAAAACCGCCGAGGCACACGCCGCGAAGCAGAAGAATCCGTGGAAGAGGGACACACGTGTGGCGCTCACCGGTGGAAATACCTGCAAAGGACATTCCAAACGGCAGATGGGGGATAGAGGGATTGTATGTTGCGGCCCTTCCTTTCTTTGTCCGCTTTTTCCTGTGGCCTGATAGATGCAATTTGAAAGTGTGGAGGTTGTTGCTTTATGAACTCAGACCAGATGGAAGGTCAATGGAAGCAAATGAAGGGCAAGATGAAGGAGAAATGGGGCAAGCTGACCGATAGCGATTGGGATCAGGTCGGCGGCCAGAAGGACCAGCTTCTCGGGAAATTGCAGGAACGCTACGGCATGTCGCGCGAGCAGGCCGAGAAGGATTACGACGACTGGGAGCGCGGCTCTCGGGCGGCATAAGTTAGGTACCGGTTCTCCAGACCGGTACCCGCAAAGCACGCCCCAAAGCGAAGGCGTTTTTGGCCGCTGATGACGTTCATCGGCGGCCAATTCAGCTCCTTCCCGAACACAGCAATCCGCTGGACTCGAGAAGCCGCGGCATAGTGAGGTGTGATGCAAACGTAGTGACGGGTCTCCAGACCGGTTGCAGGCGCGCGGAGTGCGCCCGGGCCAGCTTCGCTGCCTGTGACCGGTCAGGAGACCGGTCACTACGGAAGCGCGAATCGTGATCTAATCTGTAGGAACACTCACTTTGGGAAGGAGAACTATGTTCCTGCGGATTTTGATGGCCGCGGCGTTGGCGGCTGGGCTCGCATCGGCGCAACGCGGCGGGGGCGGCGGGAGCCGCAATGGCGGCGGGATGGGCGGCGAGATGCCCCGCGTACAGCGGGCAAGCAAGCTCGACACGATCGCCGATAAGCTGGGCCTCAGCAAAGAACAGCGAGAAGAGTTTCAGCAGATCGTTTCGGCGTCGGCCGAAAAGGCCGGTCCGCTGAATGAGCAACTGAACAACGGCCGCCAGCAATTGACGGGCGTGATGGCAACCGGGCGTGACAGCGGCGAAGATTTCGAGAAGCTGAAGAGCGCCTACATCGGCGTTCTATCCCTGGAGGCGGGGCTTGAGGCCGACACCTACCAGAAGCTCTACGCCATCCTCAAAGACAAACAGAAGACCAAAGCCGCTCCCGTTTTCGCGGAATTGATGAGCGGTTTATATGAACGCAGCGCCGGACCCGGCGGCGGCGGTGGGAGGAGACGCTAATGTTGCGCAAAATTTTCTTCATGGCAGTTCTGGCGGCCGGTTTGAGCGGGTTGGCGTTTGCCCAGCGCGGTGGCGGCGGCGGAATGGGCGGCGAAGGCGGAATGGGCGGTGAGGGCGGCGGCGGACGCGGCGGCGACAGCATGGGCGGCGGAATGGGCGGAATGCGCTCCAGCACCACTCGCTTAGACCGCATGAATGACGTGCTGAAGCTCAACAAAGAGCAGAAGAAGGAAGTCAAAAATATTCTGGACGAGGGGCAGAAGGAAGCCACTCCGCTCAAGGAAGAGATGACGAAAGCGCGGCTTTCGATCGCCGAAGCCGAGGAATCCGGCAAGAGCGCGGAAGAGTTGAAGAGCGCCCTGAACGCCTACGCCGCGCTAGAGTTCCAGATGACGCAGCTTGAATTGAAGAGCTTCGTCGGAATTTACAAATCGCTGGATAAGGATCAACAGGCAAGAGCCGGCGTTGTATACCAGTTGATGGCCGGAATCTTCAAAGGCAAGAACTGGAACGAGTAGCGCTAAACCCAGAGCACGGGCTGGCGGACGGGGAAGTTTCGCAACACCTCTTCCACGGTCGGGTCGGGATCGAGCTTTCGCCAGAGAGCGAGATAATCCGGCTTGTTCAGCGCCAGCCCGGCGAACAGCAGGCTCGGCTGTCTGACGGGCCACTCTTTGTCATACATCACGTCCGGCGGCTTGGGCCACTTCTTCTTGTCCGCGATGAAGGGGTACATGAACGCGACGGCACGGGCCATGCCGCGTCCGTCGGGCAGCTCCCACGTCCATAGATTGTCGCCGGGCGTGGTGAGCGTTTGCGCGACGATGGACATAGCATCCAGATTGAATAGCGAATAACCATAGGGCTTGGTACGCGCCATTTCCAGAGGGAAGCTGCCGTCGGGAGCTTCCTGATTGGGGATCAGCACCGTCTTAAAGCGATCCTCGCAATAGGCGGTTTGCTCGCGATCGCCGGTGAGTTGCGCGAACGCAGCCACTTGCGCCACCCAGCAGGTGCCGTGATTGTTCTTGGCGTTCCGCTCATCAATGCCGTTCTTGCTGGTGGTCATCCACGTGGTGTAAGCGGCGAACCACTTCTTCACGCCCTCGAGGTCCGCTGGTTTCAGATCGAGTTGCCAGGAGGCGCGCGCGGGTTCCACCAGATGCAGAGTATCGATGATGCCGGTGCCGCGGCCGGTAAAGCGGCCGTGGATCGCCTGGGCGTATTCCAGATCGGGATTCATGCGCGTAGCCTCGTCGATGAACCAGGCGCGCAGGTGTTTGGCGGCGGCGTCGGAGTACTTGCGCTCGCGCGTGATTTTGTAAGCCGCGGCGAGCGCCGGCACGATGAGGCTGAAGCGGATGAGCGCCTTCCGGTGCTCCACGAAGTTATCGGGGTTGCTCATTCCATCGCGCTGAATGTAAGGGCCGCCGGGATTCTTGGAATCGGGCCACCAGTAGTCGCCTTCCGAGAAAAAATCGTGCTTGCCGCCGGCACTGCGCGGAGAGCTTGCCGCGGTAACTGTGACCGGCTCGGCCGTGAGATATCGATTGGCAGCCTTGAGCACGCGGGGCCGCTCGATACTAACCAGATCGAAGCCCTTGGGCGCGCAGTAAGCAGCCGCGATAGGCCAAAAGACAGTACCAGACACAAAGTCGCGACGTCGCATATCTCTTTTATTTTCGTATAAAAAGAGCTCCTAGTACTAGCGGTTTGGAATGTAGCTTGACCAGTACCTTTATCCTAGATAGAACTGTGAAAGCTCGTACTAAACGAGGAGGAGCTGATGCTGAAACGGTTATTCCTGGGCGCTCTGTGCGGAGCCGCCTTTCTTACGCTAACTCCGGCGCAGGCGGCCATTCTGCTTGTCAACGGAACTGGCTCAACGGTGTACGGGGCAACAGCCTACGCTTGCTGCGACGCAGGCGGCCCGACGTACATTTTCAACAACACCACTCTGCTGACGGACATCCTGTCCTCGCCGGGCAATGGGTACCAGATCGCGAACCCGGTGGTCGGCAACAATGTGGCTCAATCCGGAATCGTAGGCGCGCCATACTTCTTCGGTTGGACAGGCGGAGTATCGCCGGATGGCGCGTTCGGCTCGGGCTTGACGGCGGACTCTGGTCCGGCGGTCGGCTTCGCGCTGTCGGATACGACGGCGGGCTGCTGCGCGGCTTCCTACATGGTCACGTCCATTTTCGACAATTTCGTAGTGGACGGCGGCGGATTCGCGGGCAATCTGGGCGCTTACCTCGCGATTGGCGGAACGAACTTCAACGCCAACGATGCATCGGTCGCCGCGGCCGTTGTCAACTACAACATCAACAACACCGGATGGTTCACGTTGCCGCAACTGGTGCTCGCAGCCAGCGGCAACTGTCTGACCAGCGTGGCGCTGGCCGGCAGCGGCGCGGCCCTGCGGAACGCCGCTTGCGGCAATGGCGGCAACGGCGGCGCATTCCAGGGTCTGGCGATCGACAACTTTCTGGCGGCACTCAACCCGGGAGACACCATCAGCGTGAAAGCGACCATCACGGCCTACGCCGATCCGTCAAGCATCGACTCCATCGTTCCGGACATCAGTCTGATCAATCTCACCGGGACCACACTGCCGGACTTCGCCCTCGCCGATAGCGGCGCAACGGCCCCGAGTCCCGAACCCGGCACATACCTGCTGTTCGGCTGCGGCATCAGCGCACTGGCGCTGGTTCGCCGCCGCAAAAACTCATAATCGCCAGTAGCGAACGGTCTCCTGACCGGTCGCAGGCGCGCGGAGCGCGCCCGGCCGCGCTCCGCGCGGCTGGTACCGGTCGGGAGACCGGTACCTACTTGTACAGGCGGCGATAGAGGGCGGCGTTGCGGATTACCGCCTGGACGTAGTCGCGGGTTTCGTTGAAGGGAATCGTTTCCACGAATTCGGCGGGTTCGCGATACGTGCGCCAGCCGAGCCACTCCGCGGCGCGCGCCGGGCCGGCATTGTAGGACGCCAGCGTCTGCTCCACATTGCCGTTATTGCGATCCAGCATGGAGCGAAAGATCGCGGCGCCGATCTTCAAGTTCGCCGCGGGCGCCACGAGCGAATGCGTAGTGAAGCGTGGCACACCGGCGTGTGCGGCGAACTGCCGGCCAGTGGCGGGACGCACCTGCATCAAGCCGTAAGCGCCCGCGCGCGAGAGCGCATTCGGATCGAATTCCGATTCCTGGCGAATGAGGCCGGCGACCAGATACGGGTCGACGCCTTGTGCGCGCGCAGCGGCAAAGAGGTCATCGCGATAGGGCAGCGGAAACAGATATTCCCAGAACTGCTGCGGAGCGCGATCCAAAGGGACGCTCAGATAGTCCGTGGCGAGAGCCTTCATCGCGCGCATGGCGACGTGCGGCGAATCGGACTTCGATGCCATCTCCATGCCGAGCAGTACGGGCTGACTATCGGTAGCTGCACCAAAGCGCAACTCGCTGTCGGCGAGGTCCGGCAGGCCCGCTGACCGGAGCACTCGCGACCGTTCGATGCGCAGCGTGGTGGGACGCGTGGGCTCCGTAGGGATCTGTTTGGGAACAGGCGGCTGCACTCCGCCGAGGAATTGAGTGATCGCCTCGGCGGGAGTGGCGGCGCGAACGTCGGGGTCGGCCAGCCGGACGGCGGCGAGGCTCGCGTAATAGTAGTTGCTGTAGGCCGTGACGATGCGGTCATACCACGCACGCGCCTCGTTGAAAGCCTTGCGCCGTTCGGCGGCCCGGCCTAGGAAATAGAGCGCGGCCGCGGCGGTGGCCTGCGTGGGAAACTGGCGCGCCTGGTCGCGCAGCTGCGCTTCGGCATCGGACGCATCCGTCATGTAAGCGGTGAAAGCGACGCGCCAGCGGCAGAGCCCGGCGGAGGGGTCGGCGGGGAAATCCTGCGATGCCGCCTGGTAGATGGGAACGTAACGATCGGGCTTATTCTCGGCGTAAAAGTGTGCGCCCGCGGCGAGCAATGCTTTCATGCGCCATGGCGATTGCGCGTGCTTCTCGCGAAGTTCGTCGAGGTTGGCGAGGATGCCTGCATCGTCGTCGGGCTTGCGCGCGCACTCCAGCTCAAAGTAGAGACGTTCGGCCTGCGCTTCCGGCTGAGAAAGATCGAGCGCGTGAAGATGAGACGCGGCGGAGGCGGCATTGCCGGCAGGCAGATCCACGGCGGCGAGCCGCACTTGCGCCTGCTCTCGCTCCAGGCCCGAGGCCGCATCGATAGCGTTTTGATATTCGGCGCGCGCGCCGCTGAAGTCACGCAGAGCTTGCAGGCGTTCGGCGCGGTGCAGAATCTGCGCGGGCATGGGCGATGGATACGACGCGCCCATGCTGTCGCGGAGCGTGAGAATGGCAGCCGCGGCGCGCGCCGAGGCATCGCCGCTGGGGTATTCGTAATACACGCGCTGGTAGAAATCGGCTGCGTTTTTCATGTCGCCGGATGCCTGGTAACAATCGCCGAGCGTAACGGCGCCCTCCGGTTGCGGCAGCGCTGCGTAGTGCTCGCGGAGGATGCGGACGGCATCGGCTGGAGTGGCGGTCTTCGCAGCGCGCGCTTCCAGCAGCCACGACTTTCCGGCGAGCGGCGAAGGCACCGCAGTCTCGCGAACCGGCGCGAGGTCCTTGGCGGCGATTGTTCCGCCGGATTCGAGCCGCGATGCCGCCACATAATACGCGATGGTATCTGCGATCGTGGGTAGCTTGGCTGCGAGCGGCTTCAGGCGCGCGATGGCTTCGTTGTAATCTTTCTGCTCGTAGGCGGCGATGCCCAAAGCGAGGTTTGCCAGCGGCGCGTCTTTCGGATGCGAAGCGGCGAAGGCCTTAACGGCGGCGAGTCTCGCCGGAGACGGGAATTGACGGTACGCGCGAACCAGGGGCGCGAGGGCCGGCGGCACGACAGCGGCTGCGGCAGCGCCCGCGCCCATCACGCCGAGAAAGCTCCGCCTACTGCATCGGCCCAGGATAGTCTTTCCCCAGCAACTCAGCATCGTCATTGGCGAGCGTCCGTACGATTTCCAGATGCAAGTAATCCACCATGCTCGGGCACGCGTCGAAAAAGTCTTTGCGGAACGCCGCGCGGGCATCGTCGATCGGCGCGCGCAGAGCTTCGTAGACGTTCCGCCGCGCCCGGGCGTTTTGCACGGCGGCAGCTTCGGCCAGGCGGATCTCAGCGGCTTTGACACGAGCGAACCGCTGCGCCCGCAAATGAGTGCGCTGATCTTCCGGCGACAGTTCTTCCCACGCCGCAGCCTTGCGCGCTTCCGGAGTCTGCGCGGGCGCGGCGGCGATTTCGACCAGCGGGGTAGCGGGAACCAGGGCGGACCATACCGCCGATGCAACTTGCGCCAGCAGTTCCAAGGGCGCCACTTGCACATCGCCCCAACAGTACAGCAGCGCGGCTGCGCGGTCTCGCACCACGAGCGGCAGAATAGAGACCCGCTCTTCCGGGCCGTGACCCAGCAGATCCACAACCTGCTGCGACACCTCGCTTCCGACAGCGGCGGCGGTGACGGGGTCGCGCGTCTGAACGGCTCCGGCGAACGCGGGCGCGGACTTCAAGTCCACATCGATCTTCTCACTGCGTGCGAAATCGCCCACAACGCGGAAGAGGAGCGACGCCGCTGCAAACGGCCCCGTGGAGGCCGCCAGAGTCGAGACCAAAGCATCGATATCTTCCGCCTGGCGCAAGCGTCGAACGGCCTGATTGAGCTGATCCGCCAGTTCGCGAAGCGCTCGCGTGCGCGCATCGGCGGAGAGCCGTTCGGCTTCCCCGAGCAGATCGTCGATTCGCTTGTTCAAGATTTGGCGCAAAGGTGAAGGTGCGCTAAAGGCCATTGCTGTCTCATTCTAACAGGCACAACTGAGCGCCCTTGGGTAGAATACACGCTTATGGATTCGCTCGCGGGCAAGTCGGCGATCGTCACCGGAGGCACGCGCGGGATCGGGCGCACCATCGCCGAACGCCTGCTGCGCGAAGGAGCACGGGTGGCAATTTGCGGACGCTCGCGCGACAGCGTGGAGCGCGCAGTGGCTGAAATGAACCGGACAGGAGCGGTTTTCGGCCATGCTTGCGACGTGACTCAGGTGGATCAGGTGCGAAAGTTTTTCCAAGCCGTCGACCAACAGTTTGCAGGCTCTCTCGACATTCTTGTGAACAATGCGGGCGCGGGCACGTTCAAAAAAGTAGGGGAGATGTCCCCCCAGGACTGGCACGCCAACATCGATCTCAATCTCAATGGACCTTTTTACTGCGCGCGCGAAGCGCTCACCCGATTCGGCGCGCGCGGTGGCTTCATCCTCAATGTTTCCAGCCTCGCGGCGAAGAATGCGTTCTCCGGCGGCGCTGGTTACAACGCAGCAAAAGCCGGACTGAACCTGTTTACCGAGGCCCTGATGCTGGACCACAGGCAGGACAATGTCCGCGTCTGTTCCATCATGCCGGGCAGCGTCGATACGGAATTCTCCGGAAACCCCGCGAAGCGATCCGGCGACACCAGTTGGATGATCGCGCCGGAAGATGTCGCCGAGGTTGCAGCCATGGTGCTGACAATGCCCGCGCGAACGATGGTCAGCCGTGTTGAAATGCGCCCTTCGCGTCCAAAGAAGTGAGGATCCTTACGTGAGACGCCACTTTACACGAATTTACCGTAGCGGCTCCTGCACTGGCCCCCAAGTTGCTTCATTCACTAGCGAGATGACCCTGATGGGATTAGGAATCGAGAGGGGAAAAGGGAGTATGGGGCGGCTTAATAAACAACTGGATCCGACGCAGACCGGGCACGAGGCCGAAAGGCTCGAGGTCGATTTGCGGAAGCGCATCGTTGGCCAGGACGAAGCGATTGAACAGATCATCAATATCTATCAAACGAACCTGGCCGGCATGTCGAGCCCCGGCAGACCGATCGGCAATTTTCTCTTCCTCGGTCCAACCGGTTCGGGAAAGACCCGAATGGTGGAAGCGACCGCGGAGAGCCTGCTGGGCGATGCCCGCGCTGTGATCAAGATCGACTGCGCGGAGTTTCAGCACAGCCATGAAATCGCCAAGCTCATCGGTTCGCCTCCGGGCTACCTGGGACATCGCGAAACGCACCCGCTGCTCAGCCAGGAAGTGCTGAATCAGTATCACACCGAAAAGATCAAGCTGAGCTTCGTGTTGTTCGACGAAATAGAGAAGGCCAGCGACGCGCTTTGGAACCTTTTGCTGGGCATTCTGGATAAGGCCACGCTGACGCTGGGCGACAATCGCCGCGTGGATTTCTCTCGCGCGCTCATCTTTATGACGAGCAACCTAGGCGCTACGGAAATGAATTCGATTCTGCGTCCGAGCCTGGGCTTCGCCACGTGCGAGACCGATCGCATGAATGCCGAAGGCTGCATTGACGAGAAAATGACGGACAAGATCTCGCGCGCCGGCTTGGAAGCTGCCCGCCGCAAGTTCACGCCCGAGTTCATGAACCGCATCGATAAAACGGTGGTGTTCAAGCCGCTCGGCGTGACGGAACTGCGAAAGATTCTCACGCTGGAACTGAATATCGTGCAGCAACGGATTTTCAGTTCGGCGAACGGCGCACCCTTTGTGTTCTCGTTGACCGACAGCGCGAAGGACTACCTGTTAAAGGAAGGCACCGATATGAAGTACGGCGCCAGGCATTTGAAGCGCGCCATTGACCGGAACCTGGTGCATCCGCTGAGTAACCTGATCGCCACCGAGCAGGTGCGCGGCGGAGATTTGATCCGCGTCGACTTCGATGGCGGGTTAAATCGTCTGACCTTCTTCAAGGAAGCGGAAGACATGCCGGCCTATGCGATGGTGCAGATGGTCGACACTTCGATTGCTCCTCCTATGGGCACGTTCAGTGCTGGGGCGTCGGTGGATCCTCCGCGGGCTGCGGGGGCTCGCGGGTCGCGACGCTAGGCTTGTGTTTCCAAGGTTGTGCTCGGGCCGGGGGTTTTCCCCGGCCCTTTTTTATGTCCGCGGAGTTACTTGATCACGCCCTTTCGGATGGCGTAGAGAATCAGCTCGGCTCCGCTGTGGAGGTTCAGTTTTTGAAAGATGTTGCCGCGATGTGTTTCCACCGTGTAGAGGCTCAGGTTCAGTATGCCGGCGACCTCTTTGTTGTTCTTGCCTTCCGCCAGTAACTGGAGAACTTCGCGTTCTCGCGTGGTGAGCAATTCGAAACTGTCTTCCACCGCGCGCTCCTGCATTTGCCGCATGTAGTCCTCCACCAGCATCTTGCTGATCGCGGGACTGAAGAACGCCTTGCCCTCGCTCACCGCTTTTACGGCGGCGATGAGATCGTACTCGGCGGAATCCTTCAGCAAATAGCCGCGGGCGCCCGCTTTGAGCGCCTTCAACACGTAACCCTCGTCGGAGTGCATGCTCAAAAATACGATGGCCGTATTGGGGAGCTTGGCGGTGATCTGGCGCGCGGCCTCGATGCCGTTCAGGCCGGGCATCGCAATATCCATCACTACTACGTCGGGAGAATGCTTGTCGGCGAGCGCGACGGCTTCGCGGCCATCGGCCGCATCGGCTACCACGGCCAAGCCGTCATTGCTTTCGAGCAGAAGGCGAAGCCCCTTGCGCACCACCGTGTGGTCGTCGGCGAGCAGAATGCGAATATTCTTCACGCAGCCTCCACCAGCGGCAAAGCGACGTTGATGGCAGTGCCGCTTCCGGGGTGCGAATCGATGGCGAAGGTTCCGCCGAGATGCCACACGCGTTCCTGCATGCCGACCAGTCCCATTCCTTTTCGCACGGCCGGGTTGAAACCTTTGCCATCGTCATGGATCGCCAGGCGAAGGCTGTCACGCAACTGCGCGACTTCGATGTTCACGTTTTTTGCGCCGGCGTGTTGAACGCAGTTGTGGAGAGCTTCCTGCACCAGGCGGTATACGCACGTTTTGTGTTCCTCGGGAAGGTCTTCCGAGACGCCGTCGGCTTTGACGCGCGCGTGAACGCCGGTGCGTTTGAAAACCTCGCGCGCCTGCCACTCCAGCGCCGGCACCAGGCCCAGATCGTCGAGCATGGAAGGCCGCAGCAGCAGCGCCATATTGCGGACGACGCTGATAGAGTTTTCCACCTCCTTCTTGATCTCGTCCGCCTTAATGGAGAGGGCGGGAAGATCACCCGCACGGACGAGCGTGGACAGGTTCGCCATCTCCACGAGCACGCCGGTGAGTTCCTGGCCCACCTCATCATGCAATTCGCGGGAAATGCGGCGGCGCTCGTTCTCCTGCACTTCCACAAGGCGCGCGGAGAGCTGCTTCAATTGCGCTCGCGCTGCTTCGATTTCGGTGACATAGCGCGAAGACGTGCGGATCGTGAACATCGCCAGGATTACGCCCAGTGAGACTGTGAGCGCAAGGATGATGGTGAGGCGGCGGCGGAATCGCGCGTACGTCTGTTCGGCGAGCTGCTTGCCGGCGTTCAACTGCGACTCGTTGATGGAGCCGATCTGGTCGGCGATGGCGAGCATCGCCTGGCGGCGCGGAAAGACTTCGTCGCGCAGAAACACGTAGCCATCGCGCTGCCGCTGTTCGGGCGCCCACTGAAATACCGGCTCGAGAACGTTCCAGTACGCCGCGAGCTCGCGCTGCAACACATGGAACGGCTCTCGCTCCTGACGATTCGCCAGCGTGCTGTAGCGCTGCAGGGCTGCGTCCATGTCGTTGCGCGTTTCCAGCAGGCTATAGCGGTGACCCTCGGCCTTTCCGGATTCGGGCTCAAGCAGATAATCTCGCACAAAGGTGCCGGAGACATACACGTCACCGCGAATCCGCTCGAGCAGGCGCGTGCGCAGAAGGAAGTCTTCGCGAATCGCGTCATTGGAGCTTTGGATTTCGCGCAGAGCCTGAACGCCATCGAACTCGGCAAATAGCATGACAAGCAGCAAACCGCCGAACCCGGCCATCAGGACCAGGCGGCTATTCACCGGTGTGGGCAGCATCTAGATTTAAACTACCACTGCCGCGATTTACGGCTGCCGGGGACCCATGGCTGCGGCGAGGTTCCGCAGCGTCTGCTCCGAGCCCTTGAACAGGTTGAAGGGGAACTGCCGGTAGCTTAGCATCTGGTTGTAAATGGCGCCTTCCGCGCTGATGTTCAGTGCCAGGCCGGCGAGATATTGCAGGCGCAGGTTGCCGTCGCGGTTGATTGCGGCGTCGTGCAGCCAGCCGCGCAGGTCCTGATCCTCGCCGGCGTAGGTGGCGAAGAGGTCAATCGCGGAATTGAAGCCGACATCGCGCAGCGATTGAGCAACCCGCGCATATTCGGGCGAGCTCAGCTTGCCCTGCACGGAATCCATATCAATCTGCGTCGGTTCGTTCTGACCCATCAGATAGACGTCGTAGCCTCCGCCATTCAGCTCGTTGGCCCAAATGCTGCCGCCGGGGAAGACGTCGAAAAACGTGGCGATCTCGCTCTTCACGGTTTCGAAGTCGCTCTCATAGAGGGGCACCCACTGCGTGACAACGCCGCCGGGGTTGAGATGCTTCTTCACCATCTCAAAGTATTCCTTCGAGTACAGGGTGGCGCTGCCTTTGACCCACGGATGGATGGGGTCGCTGGTGATGATGTCGAACTTATCGGGCGTGGTGAGGACGAAGTGGCGCGCATCGTCGTAATGGATGGTGGTGCGCGGGTCGTTCATCACGTTGTAATTCTGCGCTGCGAAGTACTTGGTGGCGGTGGGCGGAATCAGCGGCTCCATCTCGCAGATCACGATGCGGCTGATGGACGGGTACGTGACGAAGGAGCCGGCGGTGACGCCCGCGCCGAAGCCGACGATGAGAACGCTTTTCGGATCGCGGTGAATCAACGCGGGCATATGGCCCAGCATGCGCTGCAGGCGCATGTCGTATGGCTCGGTGGATGCCTCCACCTTGCCGCTGACGTGGAACTGAATTGCGCCATCGTTCCATTGCGAAATCGCGATCGAGGAGTTGATGCCCTCGCCCGTGTAGAGTATCTTCGAGCTGTCGCGATTGATCATGATGCGCCGGCCGTAGGCGATGAGCAGCGGGGGAACGGGATGCACGGAGCCCATCAGGTAAGCCGCGCCGCCCAGCGACAGCAGCACCGCGGCGGTCGCGACCATCCCACGCGCTGCAAGCATCGCCGGAATCAGCACAAAGCAGGCGCTGATGGCCGCCAGGGCGATGAGCACCCGTTCGCAATTGGCAGTGCCGATTGCCGGCACCAGAATGAGGCTGAAGGCGAGAGCGCCGACGATGGCTCCGCCCGTGTTCGCCGCGTAGATGCCTCCGACCAGACGGCCGGGTTCCTCTTCGCCCGTCGATGCCGCGGCGAGCGCCAGCGGAAAGCTCGCGCCCCACAGAAGGGTGGCCGGGAAAATGGTCCACAGAACGCGCACCAGGTCGATCTGAAAAGTAAACCAGGGGCTGCCGGAGAGCAGCGGATTCACGGGCCACCATGGGAGGGAATCGCTGATCATGAACGCGGTCCAGGCGACTGCGCCGGCCAGCAGCAACTGCGAGACACCCAGGGCCGTGCGCGCGCGCAAGGAGCGGGACAGCATGGCTCCGAGTCCGCTACCGATTCCGATGCCGACCAGAAATACCGCCAGTATGATCGAGAACGTGTAGACCGTGGCGCCGAGCAGCAGGCCCATGAGGCGCGTCCAAACAACTTCGGCGCCGAGAGCCGTCGCGCCGGAAAGAGCGATTGTCGCATAGACAGGCCAGTAGATGCGCTTTGGAGTTGCGGGCTCGATGAATGGCGTATCCGTGGAGTGGTGCGGCGTGCGGTTCGCGAGCATGAAGCTGAAGAAAGCGACCGCGAGATTGATAGCGGCGGCGACGTACGTAGCCGTGGCGAGATCGAAGACGCGTAGCAGGTAAAAGCCCGCGAGCAGGCATCCGAAGACCGCGCCCGCGGTGTTGCCACCATACAGCAGACCCAGCCACGAAACTCCGCGCGGCGAAGTTTCGATCCAGCGTGCGATGGCCGGGAGAGATGCGCCCATGAGGAACGTGGGCGGCAGCAGGCAGATGGCGCAGATGAGCGCGCGAAACAGGATCGACGGCATGCCGTGCCCCACCGCGGTGGTGTAAACCCCGTCCACCAGCGGCATTCCAAAGAGCACGAGAACGCCGCAAATGGCGATGCCGATTTCGATTTTTCCGTAGATGCGCAGCGGGTGGTCCTTTTTGCCGGCGAGCATCCGAGGAAGGGCCAAGCTGCCGAAGCACAGGCCGCCCATGAAGGTAGCCAGAAGGACGCCGAGCGAGACCGCTGTGGAGCCGATCACCAGTTGCAACAACTGATACCAGACGATTTCGTAAATAAGGGCCGAGCAACCGCTGCCCGCGAAGAGAAGGAGTAATACAGGAACAAAGCGCGAGGCGTCAAAACCGCCCGCTGGTTTCAGATCGGACTTAGGCATTGATGAGACCGGATCAAAGTAGGATAACAAACAACAGTACCGACCGGTCTCCAGACCGGTCGCAAAACTGAAAAGGCGAGCCTGCGAGCCGAGCCGCAATCTTTAATTGTGCGACCGGGCCGGAGCCCGGTCGTTACAGACGGGTCGCAGGCGAACGGAATTCGCGCTTACGGCGTGCCAGTCGGAACTCCCGTACTTACGGCTAACCGGCCATAGGTGCCTTCCGGGTCGAGATCGGCGGCCTGGCGGAAGTGGACAGCGGCTTCGGCCGGTTTCGCGAGCGCGGTCCAGGCCATCGCGGAGAAGTAATGAACCTCGGCCAGCACCGGCTTGGTGTTCGGGTCGCAGACGGCGACCGCTTCGTTGACGAGCTTGTCCACCTGAGCCTCTGCGCCCTCGTTCGCCGCGACCGCCCATGCGACGAGCGCGAGCGATTCAGCGAGGTTGGTGTTGTAGTTCAGTTTTGCCAGCTCTCCCTTGGAGCTGGCTTGCGGCCGATCCAGCGCCAATGCGGTCTGCGCTTCGGTGAGGGCGTCGCCGGGACGCATTCCGCGGCGCAGGAATAGCTCGGCGATGCCGCGATGCGGGCTGCTGCGGTCGGGCGTCTCGGCTATGGACTGGCGGAAGCACTCCTGGGCCTGATCCCACTTTCCGGCTTCGAGGAATAGCGACCCGAGTTCGCTGCGGCAGATGGACGTGAGCCGCGGGTCAGTCTTGATCGCCAAAGAGCGGCGCAACGCGTCCTCAGCTTCGTCGAATTGCCCGAGCTGAGCCAGCGCGGAGCCTCGATAGAAGAAATAATGGGCCAGCTCCGGACCCTTTCGGCGATAGCCTTCGACCGCCTTCATTTGGCCGCGATAATCGCCGCGGCGGTATGCCTCCAGTTGCGTTTTCAGAATGCGCTTCTGGCGGGAGATGGAGCGCAGCGCTTTCCCAAAGAAGAAAGCAAAGATCACGACGACCACAATCAGTTGAGTCATGGAAGGTTCCTAGACGGCGGCGGCCAGCAACTCCACTTTGGCTGCGCGGGCGCGGGCTGTTTTCGGATGCGATTCGCTCCAATCGCGCTCGAACGTCTTTTCAGCGCGACTGTAGAGCTCGAGAGCTTGTTCCCGCCGTCCCAGGCGCGCTTCGCATTCGGCCAGACGCATCTGCAGACGGCCGAGTTCGATGCTGTCGGGACGGGCAGCGGATTTTTCCCAATGTTCGACTTTGGAGCGGTAGATCGCGGCAGCCTTTTCGTATTCTTCGCGGCAGAAGTGTAAGTCGGGGAGCGTCCACGAGATCACGCGCTCGCTATCGTGCACGATCTCGGCTTCCAGGGCGACGGCGCGTTGGATGACGCTTTCGGCATCGTGACGGCGGTCCTGCCGAAGCAGTACATCGGCAAGCTTTTGGAGAATAAACACCATGCCGCCTGAATTGCCGCGCTCCTCTTCGGCAGCGAGCGCGATTCGATAATACTGTTCGGCGTCAGCCAGTCCGCCTTCGTCGGCGCGGAGGTCCGCCCAAAATACGTAGAACGGACGAAGAGTGGCAAGGCACCTCGCCCCGCTAGCTTTGGCGAAAGCGCACGCGAACAACTCGCCGGCCTCCGTCATACGGCCGCAACGGTATAGATAGGACGCCAATTGAACTTCCATGACCGATTGTAGGCTGGACCGCGCCGGTTCTTTCAGAGTTCCGGCCACCGCTCGCGCATCACGGCTGAGGCGCACAGCGGAGGCGAAATCGCCGCGTTGGTAGGCGCGTTCCGCTGCTGCACTCAGGCGCGCAGACAAACGCTCCGGATTCCGCGTAAGCAGGCGGAGAATAACGAGGACCGCGACAACGGTCCCAACAATCCACCACATCAAAATCGAGTATGCGCCCGATCCGCGCGCGTGACAGTACGCCGATGGTTAGCGGGCGTGTAATAACCCCGAAGGCCGGCAGGAGTCGTAAATATCGGCCGGCTTCGGGCGCTACCCCCTGCTGCCGCCACATAGGTCAATGAACCGCCGGGCATCCTCCCGCGAATGCATGTTGTTGAAGAGAATGTAATGCGGCCCGGGAAGCGACTCGTGAACCCGATAACGAGCGCGGATCTCATCGAGATCCGCGTCCGTGTAGCGATAGCGGTACGTGCCCCGGCCATGGAGTCGCCAGTACAGCATGTCGCCGAACGCGGGTTCGCAGACCAGGGGATCGACACAGTGAATGAGGTTGCACTCCCCGCACAGCTTGCGAACCAGGCTCGCGGGCCAGTCTTCGCCACGAGGCTCCCATGCGAGAATGCGGCCATCGCGATCGATCTCGCGAAAAAACGTGGAGAGGTTGCGGACGTTTTCGCGCGTCGGCAGAAAGGATTTCGCACACTGGAAAACCACGACCTGCGCGTCGACGATGGCGGCAATTTCGCGTGTGCGTTCCCAAGCCAGCCAAACCTGTTCGGTCGGCCGGAAGCTGCCGTAAAAATCGCGCTCACGGTCGCCAACCGCGTTCTTCAGTTTGCGATAGGTGGGGCTCGCCGGCGTGTGCGTGATCAGTTGCCAGGCTTTCATGCAGAAGCGGAAGTCTGGAGCGGCCAACGATTTCCAGCGGCGCGCCACCGGGGCCGCCGGAGGTTCGTAGAAGGTGCTCTGCAACTCGATGACAGGAAAGTGGCTGACATAGCGCGGCTGCGCTTCCGTCCAGCCGCAGCAGCCGACAAAGAGTTGAGGCACGGTGATTAGCGTAGCAGTGCGGAGTGGCGGCTTACGTGCTCCGGAATCCACAGGTGGAGAAGACACTCACACATCGCCGCGACCAGGTGCTGCAGCCCGAGGTGATCGACCCCCGAATCGCCGACGTGGAGGCGCTGGCTCGCTGGCTGGACTACGCGTTCCGTCTGCCCGGCGGCTTCCGCTATGGCCTGAGCGGCATCATTGGACTGATTCCCGGAATCGGCGACATCATGGACGCGCTGCTGTCCTTGTACATCGTCATGCGGGCGATTCAGATCGGCGTGCCGCGCGTGACGCTGGCGCGCATGGTGGTGAATGTGGGAATCGAAACGGCAGCGGGGTCGCTGCCCTTCCTCGGCGCGTTTTTCGATACGGTGTTCAAGGCCAACCGGCGGAACTACCAATTGCTGCGGAGTCACGTCAGTGGCGCACGGCATCAGGCGGCGAAGGATTGGATTTTTCTGATTGCGACCGCCGTGCTGGCTTTGGCGAGCGTGGCGCTGCCGGTGATTCTCATCATGGAGCTCATCCGGCACTTGTAACCCGCGGAGGCAGGCGCAAGCTATCGTCTCTCTCTTGGGCCGCCCGCGGCCGCCCGAGCCCGCTTCAGCTTATACATGCTCCGGTCGGCTTCGTCCAAAGCCTCCCGCAGCGCACGGCCGGAAACTTCGGCCGTTCCCCAGCTGAAGGTAATCGGCAGCACGCCGAAACCGCGGACGCGGAAATCGCGCAGCCGCGCCTCGATATCGGCCATGCGTTTCACCGCCACGTCGCCGCGCTGGTTCTGGAAGAGAATCACGAACTCGTCGCCGCCCCAGCGGAACGCTTCGTCTTCATGGCGAATGGAAGCGTGCAGCAGATTGCCGATGTTGCGCAAAATCTCATCGCCCACCAGGTGGCCGTACCGGTCGTTGATCTCCTTGAAATTATCCATATCGCAGACCGCCACCACTCCTTCGACGGCGCCCGCCGGCTGCTCGATGCGGCGCGCCAGGGCTTTCTGGTTCAGCAGACCGGTGAGCCCATCGATATCGATGCTCTGCGCCGTCTCGCGGCGTAGATGGTCCAACTCGGAGGCGAGATCGCGAATGCGGTCGATCTGAGTTTCGCTCCACATGGCCATCGCGGCGAACGCCAGTACGCAGTGCAGCGCGAAGTCGTAGTAAGTTTCGTGATGCAAATACAGCGCCCACTGCGGCACCGTCACGTGATTGAACAGGTAGACAAAGACGACCGCATGCTCCACGAAGGCGAGCGCCAGCACCAACAGCGAGAAGCGGAAAATGCGCGCCCCCACGCCAGGACGCCGGCCCCGCAGCGTTACGAAGTTGTAGAAATAAACGAAGGACAGGAGTACAGCATTGCTGGTGTGGTACGCGGTCAGGCTGGCGTATTGTCCGAAGGCCCACACCAGCGCGACGAAGATCGGCAGAATCGCGATCAGCCGCAGCACGGTGCGCCAGTCCCGGATGCGCGATGCAAAACCGGCGCGCGCGGCGGAAATCAGTACGATGGCGAAAGCGAATTCGAACGTGGCGTACGGCGCAAGCCAGCCGGAATGCGCGCTGCTCAGCAGCTCAAAGCCGAACAGCGCGGCCAGAAACCGCAGCAGCCAGGCAATCGCCCACAAACCGAAATAGACCACCCGCGATTGCTTGTAGAGAAACAGGAACACCAGCCCGAACAACAGCGCGCCGATTTCCTGCGTGTAGAATGCCGTCACGTCAGTCAGCGGGGTGATAGGGTCCAAGGGCTAATCTCCGTTGATTGCGTGCCGCCGCACGGCGCGGGCCTTTCCTGTCGTTTCGTCTATATCGATAATGACTGCGTGCAGCTCCGGAGAATGGCGCGATGCCTCCATGCGCACCGGCAGAGCGGTCAGAAACCGCTGCAGCACAATATCCGTATCCACCCCGATGACGCTGCCGTATGGACCAGTCATACCGCAATCCGTCTGGTACGCGGTGCCGCCCGGAAGGATGCGCGTATCCGCGGTCGGGATGTGGGTGTGCGTCCCCACAATTGCCGACACGCGGCCGTCGAGATACCAGCCCATTGCCATCTTTTCACTGGTCACCTCCGCGTGAAAATCCACGAACTTCACCTTGACGGCGGGCGGCAGTTCCGCGAGCAACTGGTCGGCTTTGCGAAATGGGCAGTCCGTCGACGGCATATAAGTGCGGCCCTGCAGGTTGATGACTGCACATTCTACGCCATTCCGCGCCCGAAATTGAATCATGCCTTTTCCGGGCGCCTGCGGATAGTTGGCGGGACGCAGAACGCGCGGCTGACGGTCCAGGTAATCGTACAGGTCACGCTTGTCCCAAACGTGGTTGCCGCTGGTGAGAACATCCAGGCCCAGGCCCAGCAGATCCTCCGCAATGGAGGGCGTAATGCCGAATCCCCCGGCGGCGTTTTCGGCGTTGGCGATGGCCAGATCGATGCGGTTGGTTTGAACAATATCCTGCAGGTGGTCCGCGACCAGCTTGCGTCCCGGGGAAGCGAAGATGTCCCCGATGAAGAGTATGTTCATGCTAACGAATTCACGTTAGCACGTACGGCGCTGCTTCCGTTTGTTATCGTCGAGAGTGATGTCCAATGAAACCAGAAATCCGTGCGCTGTGGAGCGCCGGTACGTACGGACACGCCGGGTGGACGAGTGCGGCAGCCTGCACGACCTCTTCACGAGCTGCCTGCCGGCGTTCGGCGGCGCCTATCTGCGCCGCATTTATCAAATTCTCGATCGCGCCATCGGGATGGGCTGCCCCCTCACACTGGCGGTATCCGGTCCGGTAACGGTTTCCGGCCAGCATCACACGTGGCTGCTGCCTCTGCTGGAGACCGGTTGGGTCGCGTACCTCAGCACCACGGATGCGGTCTGTTACCACGACGGCCACCGCAGCCTGGATGCTTACAAATCCGGCCCCATCCATGAAGTCTCCATCAACAGCGACGACGCGGCCCTCCGCGACGAAGGGACCATCCGCGTCACCGACATGGCGTTTGACGAGGGCGTGCTTCTGGACCAGGACCGTTTCCTGACCGCTGTCCTCAGCCGGCCCGAGTTTCAACACAAGATGACCGGCACGGAACTGCGCTACCTGCTCGGCAGATTCTACGCCGCGCAGGAACAGCAAAACGGCGTAGACGCGGGACTGCTCAGCACGTGCTACCGGCGGGCGATCCCTATCTTCGTCGGCGCTCCCGCGGACGGCAGCGTATTCCTGAATTCGATGAAGTTGTGGGCCATGCGCGAGGCCGGGCTGATCCCGCAATATGCTTTCGATCTGGACCTCCACGCGGAGGTGTTCGAAGCGTGCGCCTACCATCGCTGGGGACTGTTCGAGAATCCCGTGCAAGCGCTCGGAACGGTGATCCTGGGCGGCGGCGTGCCGAAGAACTATAACTTGCAGCCGGAGCCGGCACTCGGCCAGGTGCTGGGACTGCCCAACGTGCGCGGATACAACTTCGACGTGCAGATCGTGACCGCGCCGGTGACGGACGGGTCGCTGTCTTCGTGCCCGCCCGCCGAGGCGGTCACCTGGGGCAAGGTGGACAAAGACACCTACCTTCAGACCACCGAGAGCATGCAGAGCGATTACTCGATCGTGATGCCGTTCCTGGTGAAAGCGCTGCTCGACAATCGCGCAAGGTGGAGCCGTATGGCAGGCGAAATGGGCGAGGAGACGCTATTCGAGCGGCACCCGGAAGCCCGAGGCTATTTGCGTCCGCAGGAGGGCTACCGCTTGTTCGAAAAACGGGAAGCACTCTGCAAAACGCTGACTGACGATGTCCGCCAAAACCGGGAATGGCTGCAACAAACGCTGAACTACCCGCTGGCAATTTCGCGCTGAGTCCACGTTTTCGGGCACCCGTTGCCGCTGCCTGACGGCACTGTAAAAGAATAAATTGTTTCCGTATGCCCGGCACCTTTTGCCGCTCCCTTACGGTCACGGCTCCGTATGTACATGATTCAGATACGGAGCCGTGACCGTAAGGGAGCGGTAAAAGGTGCCTACGATTCGAGTGCGTTTTGAACGCTGCATAAAAGCGATTCGATATTTATCACAACCCCCTGAGGGAGCGTTAAAAGGTGTATCGAAAAGCGAATGGAGCGCCACGAGAACAACAGCCGGATTTCTTCACAAACCGGCCCGCCCTCTTACCCTTCCGTCTCAGCCAGCGTGCTCCGGTGCCGCCCAAACGGGAAATAAATCGCCGCTCCAATCAGCAGCCACACGATGAACCGCATCCACGTCTCCAGCGGCAGCCCGACCATCAGCAGCAAACAGCATGCGATCGAGAGCAGCGGCGTATACGGCACCAGCGGCACCTTAAACGCGCGCGGCCGATCCGGCTGCGTCCGGCGCAGAACAATCACACCCGCCGACACCACGATAAAGGCGAAGAGCGTTCCTATATTGGACAACTCGGCGAAGGTGTCGATATCCCACAGCCCGGCCGGAATGCCGACGAAGAAGCCGGCGATCCAGGTGGAGACGTGCGGCGTCCGGAAGCGCTCGTGCACCTTGGAGAACAGGCCGGGCAGCAGACGGTCGCGCGACATGGCGAACCAGACGCGCGCCTGCCCGTACTGGTAGACCAGCAGCGACGAAAGCATCCCCATCAGCGCCCCCGCCGTGACGATCAGGCGCAGGCGATTCATGCCGAGCGTTTTGAGTGCCACCGCGACCGGGGCATCGGGATCGAGCTGGTCCCAACTCACGATGCCTGTCAGCACCAGCGACACGGAGGCATAGAGCAGCGTGCAGATCGCCAGCGTCGCAATGATGCCGAAGGGCAGGTCGCGCTGCGGCTGGCGGCACTCCTCGGCCGCCGTAGATACCGAATCGAAGCCGATGTAGCTGAAAAAGATGATCGAGCCACCGGCGAGGATACCGGGAAAACCGTTCGGCGCGAAGGGGTGCCAGTGCGAGGTGTTGACCGCGTGCGCCGCGCCCAGACAGAAGATCACGATCGCCGCGATCTTGATCAGCACCATCGTGGTGTTGGCTTTGGCGCTTTCCCGAACGCCGCGCACCAGAATCCACGACACGCCCAGCGTGATCAGCAGCGCGGGTACGTTGAACCAGCCCGCCGGACCTCCCGGAGCCGGATACGGCGGATACGCGAATTTCGGTGGTAAGTGGAAGCCGAAAACGTTGTCGAAAAGGTCCTGAAGATAAGCCGAGAAACCCACCGCCACCGACATGTTGGAGACGGCGTACTCCAGAATGAGATCCCACCCGATGATCCAGGCGAAAATTTCACCCAGCGTCGCGTAGGCGTACGTGTACGCGCTGCCCGCGATCGGAATCATGGACGCCAGCTCCGCGTAGCAGAGCGCGGCGAAGCAGCAGGCAAGAGCGACCAGCAGGAAGGAAAGCGTCAGCGCCGGACCCGCCCCCGGCCGTCCCACCTGTGCGGGCACGTGAAAGCCGTTGGCTATGAAATCGAAGAGCGTGACTTTGAGCCAGGCAAAGCTGTCGGGGTGGCCGGAACCGAGCACCTGCACGATTTTGCCTCGCGCGGCGGTGCCGGTTACGGTGAAAATGCCGGAGCCGATGACGGCGCCGATACCGAACGCCGTCAGGCTCCACGGACCGAGGGAACGCTTGAGCTTCTTGTCCGGGTCTTCACTGGCGGCGATCAGGGCATCAATGCTTTTCTTGCGAAAGATACTCATGGCCGCCGCCTCTCGTCCGGTTGTCTAGCGCTTGCGCTGGCCTTGCGCCTGGTGACGAATTTTCTTCTTCATCGACCCGCGAGCCACACCGGCGGCGCGCTTAGCTTTGGGCGCGGCCTTCTTACGGGCGGTGCGCTTCACCTTCTTGCGTTCGACTTTATCTTCGATGTTCTTGGTATTCATCAGTTTCTTTTCAATCCTGCGTACTTTTCTACGAGTTTCTTAAGACCCACACGAGGGAAATTGACAGTAATTTTAGCATCGTCGCCGTCGCCTTCGCGCTTCACCACCGTGCCCGTGCCGTATTTCGGATGCTCCACCGTCATGCCGGTGCGTGCGACCTTGCGCGCGGCCGGAACGGCGGCAGCGGGGGGCTTGGCGGCAGGCGGCCGCGAAAACGGCGCGGGCGGCAGCTGCGGCGGTGTGCGATTCGGATTCGGAGCCGGCGCCTTGGCATTAAAGCGCATGCCGCGATCCCCGAAGAATTGCGAAATATTTTCGACCGAGTTGTACGTTTTGCCGGTGAACGTATTGCGCCGCGCGGATTGCTGCACCTCATGCCGCTCGCTGAACAGATCCACTTCACCCGGCTCATCTTTCACGCCGTGGTTCACGATCAGCGGCTCGGGAACTTCGCTCAGGAACCAGGAAGGCGTGGAGCGCTCCTGCTCTCCGCCCCCGAAACGGCGGCGGTAGCGCGCCCAGGTGAGGATCAGGCGTTTCCGCGCTCGCGTCATCCCGACATAACACAGACGCCGCTCCTCTTCGAGCGCTTCCTCGGAATTCATGCTGCGGCTATGCGGAAACAACCCCAGTTCCATGCCCGCCAGGAACACCAGTGGGAATTCCAGGCCTTTGGCGTTGTGCAGCGTCATCAGGGTGATGGGCGCCTGCTCGTCATAGGCATCCGCATCGGCCACCAGCGCGGCATGATCCAGAAAATCGCCGACACTCTCGCCGCGCTCTGCCGCTTCCGTGGCTGCGTTGATCAATTCACCCAGGTTCTCCAGGCGCGTTTCCGATTCCGGAGTCTTCTCGGTTTCCAGCATCTTGCGGTAACCGGTGCGCTCGAGAATGTGCCTGATCAGGTCCGGCAGCGGCGAGCTCGATGCCACCAGCGACAGTTCCTGAATCAGGTTGCGGAACAGGACGAGAGAGGATTGCGACCTGGTAGAGAGACTCTCATCGTGGATGATCCGCTCGATCGAATCCCATAAATTCAGCCCGTGCTCTCGCGAATACTTTTCGATCTGTTCCACCGTGGTCCGGCCGATGCCGCGCGCCGGAGTGTTGATGACGCGCATCAGGCTGACGGAATCCACATTGGAAGCGGCCAGCTTCAGGTACGCCACGATGTCCTTGATCTCCGCCCGCTGATAGAAGCTGAAGCCGCCGACGATGTTGTACTTCCGCCCGTAGCGCCGCAGCGCTTCTTCAATCTGCCGCGACTGCGAATTCGTGCGATAGAGAATCGCCACATGGTCGCCCGGATTGGAGGCCAGGAATTTTTCAGCCGTATCCGCGATGAACAGCGCTTCGTTCTCCGCGTCGAAGCCCGCATAAAGGCCGATGCGGTCGCCCGCCGGCGATTCGGTCCACAGCTTCTTGCCCTTGCGCGCCTTGTTATTCTCCACCACCGCGCCCGCCGCGGCGAGAATGTTTTTGGTGGAACGGTAATTCTGCTCCAGGCGGATGACTTTGGCCTTGGGAAAATCCTTCTCAAAATCGAGAATGTTCTTGATGTCGGCGCCCCGCCAACTGTAAATGGATTGATCCTCGTCGCCCACCACGCACACGTTGCTGTGTGATTCGCTCAACAGGCGCATCAACTCGTACTGGCTGCGGTTGGTGTCCTGATACTCGTCGATCATCACGTAGCTCAGGCGGCGGTTGTAGGCCTCGCGAGTAGCGGCATCGGTGCGCAGCAGCGTCACCGCCTCCAGCAAAAGGTCGTCGAAGTCCAGGGCATTGGCGTTGCGCAGCGCCTTCTCATACGCCTCGAAGAGCGCGGCGATGGCTTCGGTCTCTTTGTTGGTCGCGTGCTTGTAGATGTCGCTGGGAGTTTCTTTGCGATTCTTGGAGGCGCTGATGCGGGAGAGAGCCGCGCGATACTGCATGAACTCTTTTTCGTCCAGGCCGAGCCCGCGATAGGCGGCCTTGATGATTGCGAGTTGATCTTCGTCGTCGTAAATCGTGAAGCGGCGCGTGAATCCCGGACGCACGCGCGCCAGCGGGTCGCCGTCGCGGCGCAGCAGGCGGACGCAGAAGGAGTGGAACGTGGAAATCGTGGGGGCGGAATCGAGCGGAACGTCCTGCAGCAGCGCCGTAACTCTCTCGCGCATCTCGGCCGCCGCCTTGTTGGTAAAGGTGACCGCCAGAATCGCCGAGGGCGGCACATGCCGCGCCGTGATGATGTGCGCGATCCGGTGGGTGATCACGCGTGTCTTGCCGCTACCCGCGCCGGCGAGAATCAGCAGCGGGCCTTCCGTATGGCTCACGGCCTCGCGCTGCTGGGCGTTCAGCCCTTTTAGAAAATCCATTGCGTTGGGAACCTTGTCAGTTTAGCATGCGGCGCCCGCCACAATGGCCCGCTCGCGCCTTCTAGCGCGTCGGAACAGGCGATCTCAAAGGCGTGCCCGGACCGGGAGGGATCAGAAGCGCCGCCAGTACCACCAGGAGCAGAATTGCAAGTGTCAGGAAATCGGAATCCATTATGGTATCCTTCGCACGGACCGCACAAGTAGACCTTGACCCGCAAGCGACAGCAGGAGGAAAAGGAACGAGGAACTCCGCCGGAGGGTACCAGTGAAACTGTAGGATCAGGTCTATATTAGCACAGTCTTGCGCGGCGCAACTACCGAGTTATCCACTTTCCGTGCTCGGGCGGGATTCTCAACGCCTACTTCCTCGCGAGTTCGTTCTCCGAGCCGATAAATCCCCACGTGATCCACACTCTTCCTTCCGCGACCTTGCTGAAGTATTCGCGCGCTTTCCCGGCCTCGCCATTATAAAGATGCCAATTGCCCACCCCGTAGCCGACCGTGTCGAAACCGAGTTCCGCCTCGGTATCGGTGCTTCCGCGCGGCGGCTGCGGTGGCACGATGTCCGCTTCCGCCATCCGGTTCTGAAACAGGCGCACCAGATTCAGGTAATGAAGCGTATGCGGAGCCGAGTTTGTCATCTCTGGACCGATCGCCGCGGCCGCGGCTTCGGCGTCCTTCGCGCGGCCCGCGCGGCGCAACGACGCGTACAGCCAGTTGGTGGAGTTGATGCGCTCATCGTCATCGGGCGCAAATTCCACGGCGTGACGGAATGCCTCCGCCGCATCATTAAAGTCGCCCAGAAAGTAATTGGCGAGTCCCAGATGATAATACGCGTCCATGCGCTTCGGACTCAGTTGCACAGCCTTGGATAAATCCTTGCGCGCCCTTTCGAAATCCCGCAGCGGCAGTTCGCGATGGCCGCGCTCCGTCAACAGGTCCGCGTTTTCTCCCACGGCGAGCAATCCGCGCGAGCAGGCGCTGACCGCTTCCCGTTCTTCCCACACCGCGGCATGCGCCTGAGATAGTTTCACGAATGCCTCGGCGGAATTGGGATGAGCGGCAAGTTCGCGCTGCGCCGCTACCACCACCAACTTTTCATCGGGAAGCGAATACCGCTTCGTCCCCAGGGGAGAAGTAATCTCGTAGACCTGTCCGAACCCTAATACAGCCGTAAGTGCGATGGCGCCGAGCAGTTTCATCTTTCGCAGATTATATAGTACTGACCGGCCTTCAGGCTTCACCAGTGCTACGCTTTGCCTATGCGGACCGTCTTCCTACTGCTCGCGCCTCTTGCCGCACTTGCGGCCGGACCTGTCTATGTCCGCGAGTCGCCGGACGCCGTCACCATCGGCAACGACTCTCTCGAGCGAACCATCTCGCTCGCTCCGGGCGCTACCGGCACCATGAGCTTCCTCAATAAAGTTTCCGGCCGCTCTTACGCCCTTCGCGGACCGGAATTCGAGCTCCGCCTGATTAACGAGCGCGTGGGCTACAATTTCGGCAACGAAAACCCGATCTCTATCACCAATCGCGGACTGCGCGCACCCACGCACAAAACCGAAGACGCGCCCAACGGCGGCAAACGCGTCGTCATCCAATTCGCGCAGGCCCACGGAATCGAGCTACAGATCACCTATGAGTTGCAGCCCAATGACTTCTACACGCGTCAGTGGCTGCACGTCTCCAAGCCGCGCGAAGGCACTTACTTCATCGACTGGGTGAGCGTCGCGCGCAACGAGTGGGGAGTGCCGCGCTTTACCCTCGGCGGGTTCGGACAACCCGTCTTCGGCGAAGACATTTTCCTTGGCCTCGAATATCCCACAGGCATCAATGAAGCCGCCGGACCGGAAGCGAACCTCGGCCGCTACGTCGGCATGAACATCCCCGCGGAAGGCTACACCACCGACACTGCCGTGATCGGCGTTGCGCCCGCGGGTGCTGTCCACGAGCGTTTCCTCGACTATGTCTCGCGCATACGCGTCGCGCCTGTTCGTCCGTATCTTCTATACAACACCTGGTATGACCTGCAGCGTCTCGCGATGAACGGGCAAAACACCGTCGCGCGCGTTCCGCAGCTCACTTCCCTTCTCGCCAAATTCAACCTGCACCTCGATTCCTTCGTTCTGGACGATGGCTGGGATGACATGCACAAGCTCTGGGCCATCGATCCGCAGCGTTTCCCGAACGGCTTTCGCGATCTTTCCGCGGCGCTCAGGCAGGCCGGCACGAATCTGGGAATCTGGTTCGGACCCATCGGCGGCTATGACCAGCGGCAAGTGCGCATCGCCACCGGCCGCGCGGAGAATATGGAGGTCACCTCCAACGGGCAATACCTCTGCATCGCCGGCCGCAACTATTCGAGCCTGCTCGCCGGCGCCATGCTGCGCTATCAGAGAGAATACGGCATCAACTATTACAAGCTGGACGGCATCCCGTTCGGCTGCAACGAACCGGACCACGGGCACCCGACCGGCATCTATTCGCGCGAAGCCGACGCGCGCGTCTTCATCGGCATGCTGCAGCATTTGCGCGAGCAGGATCCGAAAGTGTTCCTCAACATCACCACCAGCATCTGGTTGAGCCCGTGGTGGCTGCGCTATGCCGATACGGTGTGGATGGGCGGCGGCGATTCCGGTTACCTGCCCACCGTGCCCACCCTTGCGCCGCGCCAGAGCGCGGTCAGTTACCGCGATTCCGTGCTGTACTCCGATTTCGTCACGCACCAGGCGCAGTTCCCCATCTCTTCCCTGATGACCCACGGCATCATCAAAGGCAAGTACAACATGCTCGGCGGGAACAAGGAATCCATCGACGATTTTCGCGATGAGGTGGTGCACTACTACTCCGTCGGCAACATGATGTATGAGCTGTACATCTCGCCCGACATTCTTTCTCCTGAGGAAATCGACGCGCTCGGCAACACCACCAAATGGGCGGAAGCCAATGCGCATCCGCTGCTCGACAACTCGACGCTCATCCTCGGCGACCCTGCGCAGCGCGAGCCCTATGGATACGTGCACTCGTCGCCGGAGAAGACGATAGTCACCTTGCGCAATCCGTTCGTCCGCCCCCGCACGGTCACGCTGAGTCTGGATGCGAAGAATGGGTTCGCCAAGACAGACCGTCCGCAGACCATCGAGACGATTTATCCGTATCGCGAATCGCGGCCCGGAACGGTGAAATTCGGCGATGCGATTTCCGTGGACCTGGGCGCTTACGAGCAGATCGTGCTCGAAATCCAGCCCGCCGCTGCGCAGCAATTTCGCATGGAGGGAAAGCGCTACTCGGCCGCGGGCCCGAACTCGGTTCGCGTTTACTCCGAAACCGAGAACGCGCCGGCCATCACCTTTTCCGCGCCCCAGGTGGATGAGCGCACGATAGCGGTTCAGGTGCACGTTCCGCCGCAATTTCAGCAGACACGCTTCGCCGTGCTGCTGGAGCCGGATAAAGAAATTCGCAACGTGAAAGCGACCGGCAGCGATAACGGAAAACCCGCGGCCGTCCTGACCGAAAACGGCGGCCGCGGACTGTGGCACTGGTTCTGGATCGAGCTCGCGCCCGGAGATCACGACGTTCGGCTCGCGATCGATGCAGCGCCGGGACATCTCTCGGGCTGGGTTCTGGCGAAGGAGAAACTGAGCTCCCGCGAAATCGCCGCAACGGGCGCTCTACCGCAAGATCTGCTGCCCGTAAGCACGGACATGCGGCGAGTGACCGTGGCCCTGTTCGATAAAACCAGATAACGCCCGTTCTATCGCAGCAGCCCCCTCACTCTCAGCCAGTCCGCCAATCTTGCCGGCCAGGAAGAGAGCGCTTCATCAGTCGGCGCGAGGCCTACTCCGTGCGGACCGTGTTCGTAGATGTGCATCTCGGCGGGAACGCCGGCTTTCTTCAGCGCGGAGTAGAACAGGATGGAGTTCTCCACCGGAACGGTGCCATCGTCGCTCGTGTGGAAGAGGAACGTCGGTGGGGTTTGCGCATTCACCTGCAGCTCGTTCGAGAGCAACTCGACGAGCTTGGGGTCCGGATTGTCTCCCAGCAGCGCTCGCTCGGAACCGCGGTGTGCGAATTGACCGAACGAAATCACGGGGTAGCAGAGCACCAGGAAATCGGGGCGGCTGCTCATGCGGTCGATCGGGTCGGCCGCGGATGCGCTCCCTGCATCGTAATGCGTTCCCGCGGTGGATGCCAGATGGCCGCCGGCCGAGAAGCCCATGATCCCGACGCGGTCCGGCTTGATGTGATACTCGTCCGCCCGCGCCCGCACTTTACGAATCGCCCGCTGCGCATCGCCGAGTTCGATGGGATGCCGGTACTTCGGGCCGAGCCGGTATTTCAGAACGAATGCGGACACGCCGAGCGAGTTGAGCCACCGCGCGACATCCGTGCCCTCCTTCTCCATCGCAAGGTGAAGATAGCCGCCGCCGGGGGCGACCACCACGGCGGTGCCCGTGGAACGCGCCGCCGGCACTACGAAAGGAGTCAGCGTCGGAATATCGTCGTCCGCGGTGCCCTGCGCGCCCGGTGCGCCGTTCGGCCACAAAGGCTCCGGTTGCGGACCGCGCGGTTGAGCCGCGAGCGCGCCTGCCAGCGCCAGGGAAAGGAAGAGAGTTCTCATAGCCCTTTAACTTATCACTCGAACATCGCCCTTGCCCCAGACCGTCTGGCGTCCGACGCCGACCCAATGCGCGGCTCGCAGCCAGGGCAGAAATTCGTCCAGTTCGCCCTCATACGCGGCCTCGCCGACGAATCCTCCGAGCGGATGCACCTGGCCCGTGCGGCGGCTGCGGCGCTCGGCGAATTCATAATGCAGCTCGGAGTGCAGGAGGCGAATTTCCCGCGCGCGGTCACCGGAGTGCGAGAAGTCGATTTTCAGCGATCCACCGCCATAAAGCGCGCTCAGGTTTGACATACGCTCGCGCAAGCGGCCGAACAGAATCGCGAAATCCGGCTGCAGCGCCGTGCGGCCGTCGTGCTTCAACTCAGTAGGCGTGACGAAGCGCAGCCGGACCTCGCGCGTGTTCAGGTCTGCGGGGCTGTGCTTCAGGTCGAGAGTGATTGCCTCTCGCTCCATTTCGTCGAGCGTCGCCGATCCACGGGCGGGCCCGATGCCATCGCTCGCCACCCGCTCCAGAGCCATGCGAACGGCCGCGACGGCTTCGTCGCGCGCATCGAAGAGGTGTACATCCATACAGAAACAGTCGCCCGGCTCGGCGGCCGTTCCGTCCAGATGGGCGGCGCGAAAAACGAAGGGACGCGGCCAGTCCGCCAACCCGCTGGGGCTTTTGGCCAACTGCGCGTTGGGAGCAAAGAGACGCGCGTATTCGGCGGCTGGCGCAGTGGCGCGCAAAGCCGCGCCGAACAGCCCGCGGATCAGGTTCGCCGTGCGCCCCTGGGGGAACGCCACCGGTTGCTGCGCCCGAAAGCGAAACCCGAGCCGGATCACGTGGAAGCTATGCGCGCTCATCTGCTTTCATCCATCATTCCTGCATCCGCCGCCCCGTTGCCCACAAGTGCTGCTGTTGTATAATGGTAGGGCATTTGACTCTAGTTTTCCGCTTGATGAAGAGGGGGCTGCGTGAGTCCATCCGCAAGCCCCTTTTTCGTTATGGGGTGCGACCGGCCAAATGCGGTTAGTGCAAAGTATAAGAAGGAATATAGGCAGATGAAAGAAAAAGGTACAGTGAAGTGGTTTAACGCGGCCAAGGGCTACGGCTTTATCCAGCGGGAGAACGGAGAGGACGTCTTCGTACACTTCTCGGCGATCCAAAGCCAGGGGTATCGCAGCTTGGATGAAGGCGCGCGCGTGGAGTTCGAAGTGACGAAAGGCCCCAAGGGTCTGCAGGCGACCAACGTCACCATGTCCTAGCGGGATTTTCGCGGGCCGCTTCCACGCACAACTCGGAACGCGGCCCGCGAGCCCAAATTCAGGCCGCGGAGGTTTATGAGCAAAGAAGACAGCATCGAAGTGACCGGTACTGTTCTCGAGAAGTTTCCGAGCGGGCTGTTTAGCGTCCAACTGGAGCACGAGCGTGTAGTACTGGCACACCTGGCAGGCCGGCTGCGCCGCAATCGCATTCGCGTTCTGGCGGGCGACAAAGTCACCCTGGAGCTCTCGCCCTACGACCTCACCAAGGGCAGAATTACTTTCCGGCATCGGTAACGTCCGAGTACCGGGTCCCGGATTTCTCCGCTGCAACCGTGCGAAACTTTACACACCAAGTCCCCTAAGCGTGTCAGAATCGCATTTGTTAAAGGTCCCCGCCCTATGAAAGAGCCTAACCGGCCGGAAGAGAAGCGTCGCTCACGGGTGAAAAACCCTGCCGCCGCAAGCATTAAGGCGGAAGGGGCATCCGAAAAACCCCGCACACAGAATCGTTCCCGCAAGCAGTCCAGCGACTTGGTGGAGGACCTGACGGCCGTTCTCTCCCAGAAGGTCGTTGGTCAACCTGCGGCCACGAAGGTCATAGTCCCATATGTACAGATGTACCAGGCCGGGCTAGCGCCGGAGGGACGTCCCGTGGGCGTATTCCTGCTTCTCGGCCCCACCGGCACGGGCAAGACGAAAACGGTTGAGGCACTCGCGGAAGTGCTGCACGGCAGCGAGAAGAACGTACTGAAGGTGGATTGCGGCGAGTTCCAGATGGAGCATGAGGTAGCCAAGCTGATCGGGGCGCCTCCGGGCTATCTCGGCCATCGCGAAACGCAGCCCATGCTCACGCAGCAGAAGCTGAACGCCGTCACCAGTGAAAAGAACAGCCTTTCGCTGGTACTCTTCGACGAAATCGAAAAAGCCGCGCCGTCCATGACCCGGCTCCTGCTCGGCGTGCTGGACAAGGGCATCTTGCGGCTCGGCGATAATTCGACGGTCAACTTCGAACGCAGCCTCGTGTTTCTGACCAGCAATTTGGGCGCGCGCGAAATGATGCGCGAGATCAATCCCGATTTCGGATTTCAATCGGGAATCAAGTCTGAGCGCGAGGACCTCACCAGCAAGCTGCAGAATATCGCGCTGGTTGCGGTTCGCAAGCGCTTCTCGCCGGAATTCGTCAACCGCATCGACTGCATCATTACCTATCAGCCGCTCACCGCCGAATCGCTCTCGGCCATTCTGGATAAGCAGATTACCGATCTCCAGAACCACGTGAACACGCGGCTCGGCAACCGTTCGTTCAATTTGGAAGTGCCGATCGAAGCGCGCCAGTTTCTGCTCAAGAAAGGCACGAGCTCGGAATACGGCGCGCGCGAGCTCAACCGCACGATTCATCGTTACCTGACGCAGCCGCTCGCCACACTCGTAGCCACCAATCAGGTGAATGCGGGCGCCAGTGTGCGCGTGGATGTGAACGAAGCGGAAGACCGCCTCAACATCCATAGCAGCGGCATGGTGGCCGGCCGCGAAGCCCCGGCCAACCCGACGGTGCTGCTGGTGGACGACAATCGCGACCTGCTCCACTTTCTGGAGCGCCTCATGGCCGATGCCGGCTGGAAGCTGCTCACCGCGGAATCCGCCACCGATGCCAAGCGCCTCATGCAGGAGCACAAGCCCAACGCGGCGCTGCTGGATTACATGCTGCCCGATGGGAACGGAGTGGAGCTCGGCGTGGAGTTCCTGCAGAGCGTTCCGGAAATGCTCGTGATCGTCATGACAGGAACGATTCTGCCTCCGGAAGAAGAAGCGCTCTGCGAAGAACATAACTTCCCCGTGCTGCGGAAACCGTTCCTCGCCAGCGACGTGATGAACCAGATCCGGAGCCGGCTCACTCCGGCAACCGGCGCAGTCCAAGGCGCGTAACCGCGCCGCTGTAGTTGGATTCACCTGCATCGGGGTCTTAGATGCAGATGCTCGGCCTTCCCTTACTCTTGCTTCTGAGTCAATTCCATGTGGACTACGCCACTTTCCTCGGCGGTTCGCAGGATGAACACACTGTCGCCCAAACTGTCGACACCCTCGGGAATGTTTACCTCACCGGCACGACGAACTCGCCGGATTTTCCGCTGACTTCCGCCAGCTTCGGCATCCCGTCGCAGACGAAAGCGTGTGGCTTCGTGACGAAACTGAATCCCGGAGCCACCGCTCTCGTGTGGTCGGTCTGCCTCGCGAATCTCACGCCCACGGCTATCGGCATCGACTCCGCTGGCGACGTCTTCGTTCTCGCCGGCAACATGGTCGTGAAACTCTCTCCCACTGCGGATAGAGTAGTGTACACATGCTCCATCGCCGTTTTCGGCGCAGCTATCGCCGTCGATGCCGCCGGAAACGCATATGTCACCGGCACGGCCAACGCAGGACTTGCCACCAGCGCCGGAGCATATCAGGCGAATCCAGCGCCCGGCATGTGCGCTTACGGAAACCCCACGGCTCCCCTCGTGCCCTGTAACGATGCCTTCGTCATGAAGCTTACGCCCGACGGATCCACCGCGTATGCCACTTATCTGGGAGGCGCAAATTCAGACGCCGGCCGCAGTGTGGCGGTCGATGCGCAGGGCTACGCATGGATCACCGGCGATACCGAGTCGCCAAACTTCCCTGTTACCACGGGCGCTCTGCAATCCGCTTTTCACGGCGAGATCGACTTGGGCCCCCTGCAGTACGGCGACGTCTTCGTGGCGAAACTCGATCCGTTGGGCGGGAAACTGCTTTACTCGACTTACCTCGGCGGTTCCGCGGCCGACCAGGGGCTTGCCATTGCAGTAGACCGCAGCGGGTCGGCGTACGTCGCCGGGTATACGCAATCTGCGGATTTCCCGACCACCAGCGGTGTCGTTCAGCCCGTGTACTCTGGTCCGGCGAATGCGATTCCCGGCGGACCGGGAAACGGTTTTCTGACCAAGTTCAGCGCATCAGGCGTACTTGTGTATTCCACGTTCGGACCTCGACTTGGTACGGCGGCGATTGCCGTGGATGCGCAAGGCGACGCCTATCTGCCCGGAACCGCGCTTACCGTCCTGAGTCCCGACGCTACATCCATCCTCCACTCGGTACCGCTCAGCGGAGACGTAGCGGTCGATGCGCAAAACTTCGTTTACCTGGTGGCGACGACGCGCGGCTACACTTTCTTTCCGACTGAAGGGGCTGTTCAGCCCAGGTTCGGCGAAGGCGTTTACGATGCGAGCATAATGAGAATCGATTTCACAGGCCCACAATCGCCGTGGGTATCGAGTATCGTAAACGCGGCCGGACTTCGCTCCGGAACGCCACAAAATTACCCGGTATTCGAAGTCGCGCCCGGTGAAATCATCAGCATTTTCGGCGCCGGTTTCGACAACACCACGCGTCTGCTGTTTGACGGCATTCCAGCGCCGGTCCTCTTCGTTCAACCGGATCAGATGAACGTAGTTGTGCCTTTCGAGGTGAATCCGCCCGTCACTTCCATGATTCTGCAATCCGCCAGCGCTACGTTCGGAGACGGTCGCATGGACGTCTTTGATGCTGTCCCGGCTCTGTTCACGGCAGATCACAGCGGCAAAGGACAAGCGGCAGTCCTCAACCAGGATGGGTCCGTCAATTCGCCATCGAACCCTGCGGAGCGCGGCTCCGTCATTTCTGTGTTCCTCGCGGGCGGCGGACGGATGACTCCGGCGCAGACCGACGGTACCATTACGTCTCTGACGCCGCCGTTTCCCCTGTTGGCGCTCGGCGCTTCCTGCAACGTCGGCGAGGTGATTTTCGCGGGGGCGGCGCCCGGATTGATCGCTGGTGCCGGGCAAGTGAATGTCAGGATCTCCCAAGACATCGATTCGGGGTCAGCAGTTCCGATCGTGATCTATGTCGGGAACTTCGCCAGCGGCTTCACCGGCGACACTACGATTGCGGTTAAATAAAAAAAGGGCCGGCCCTAAGGCCAGCCCAAGTCCCAGCTTTCCTGCACCAAATTTGAATTACCGCCGGCCGCCGACGTGTCCGCCGCCGAAATGACTGCCGCTGAATCCGCCGACGCGGCCGCCTGTGAATCCGCCGACGCGGCCGCCCGTAAATCCACCCACTCGGCCGCTATTGAAGGAGCGACCCGTGACGCCCGGGCGAGCCGTCACCACCGGAGCGCGGTATCCACGACCGTAATACCCGCGACCGTACCGGCCGTAAAATCCGCCATACACCGGCACCGCATATGACCAGTAAGCAGGCGAGTAGAAACCGAAACCGAACGGACTGTACAGATAGCCCGTGCCTGGCATGAACGCCCAGGTATCGAAGTAAGGATTCCACCAACCTGTGCCGGCCCACCATCCCGGATTTCCGAGCACGATCGTCTGCGCCGTCGAAGCGTTCGCTTCCGAGATATACTCGCTGCGCAACTTACTCCAGTTATACAGAGGATCGGTAGCTTTGGCCTGATCCACATCGAACTTCTCCGGCTTCAACTTAGTTTGGCCTTCGTCAAGTGCGAGCTCACGATGCTTGCCGACTTCGACAGAGCGATCGTCCACCTGTACCTCGGCTTTCCCGTCGAACACCGCGACCATCGGATGGTCCGCCTTGAACTCATACACGCCGTGCTTCTGAATCAGCGTTTGCGCGCCGCCGTCCACCACGTCAAGACGGTTTTCCTTCTCCACCTGCGCCGCTTCTACCATCGCCTCGCCGCGCACCAGTTCGACGCGTGTGTCCGTAATCGACGGCGATATCATGCGTACCGCGCTGTGATCGCTCAGCCGTAAAAACACGCCCGGAGTCAACAGCATCTCCGCCTTTCCGTCCTGCGTCTGAAGCACATGGCCCGGCGCTACTTCCGCGTGGCCGATCTGCTTCGCGCCAATCGTTTGCCCGTCTAACGTGACCTGCCCCTCGGCATAGTTCACCATGCCCGGGCGCGCCACGCTTCCCTGCGTTTGAGCGGACAGCAACAACGCCGTCCCGAGCAGCGCTCCAACGCCGCTTACGCCCCGAATCAATGATTTCCGCATCTTATTAACTCCACTTAATAAGATGCGAAGACAGAAGGTGCCGTTGCTGCCCTTACAAATCTATACAGACCAATGAAATCAGCAGCTTCAGCCAGAGTAGCCGACTAACAAAAAGAGTCCCGCTCTGTTCCAAAGTTAACGCTACGGACTCACCTGACCATAGTTGCGCGTTAATGAACAGCCGCTGCAAAGAAAAGCGCCGCTCCCGAACCCCGGAAGCGGCGCCATTTCCAACCAACTTACCCGAACTGCTACTTAGTAGTCCATCTCCGGACCGTGGCCGCCCGGACCTGCCGGAGCCGCCTTCTTCTCCGGAATTTCCGCGATCATCGCTTCGGTCGTCAGCATGAGGCCGGCGATCGACGCCGCGTTCTGCAGGGCAGTGCGCGTCACCTTCGTCGGATCGATCACGCCCGCCGCCACCAGATCCTCATACGTATCCGTGGAAGCGTTGAAGCCGAAGTTGGCGTTGTCGTTCTCGCGAACCTTGCCGACCACGATCGCGCCTTCCGTACCGCTGTTGACCACGATCTGACGCAGCGGCTCTTCGCACGCGCGGCGGACAATGTCCACACCGATCTGCTCGTCGCCGGCGATCTTCAGACCGGCCAGAGCCTTGGACGCGCGCAGCAGAGCCACGCCGCCGCCCGGAACGATGCCTTCCTCAACCGCGGCGCGAGTGGCGTGCAGAGCGTCTTCCACGCGAGCCTTCTTTTCCTTCATTTCGGTCTCGGTAGCCGCGCCGACCTTGATCACCGCAACACCGCCGGCCAGCTTCGCCAGGCGCTCCTGCAGCTTCTCGCGATCGTAATCGCTGGTGGTCTCTTCGATCTGGCCGCGGAGCTGCTTGATGCGCCCTTCGATCGCCTTGCCCTGACCGCCGCCGTCCACGATCGTCGTGTTGTCCTTGTCCACGGTCACGCGCTTCGCACGGCCGAGGTCCTCCAGACGAACGCCTTCCAGCTTCACGCCGATGTCTTCCATGATCGGCTTGCCACCCGTCAGGATGCCGATGTCTTCCAGCATCGCTTTGCGGCGATCGCCAAAGCCCGGAGCCTTCACCGCGCAAGCGTTCAGCGTGCCGCGCAGCTTGTTCACAACCAGGGTGGCCAGCGCTTCGCCTTCCACTTCCTCGGCGATGATCAGGAGGGGCTTGCCGGAGCGGGCGATCTGCTCGAGCAGCGGCAGCAGGTCCTTCATGTTGCTGATCTTCTTCTCGTGGATCAGGATGTACGGATCCTCGAGCACTACTTCCATGCGCTCCGGATCGCTCACGAAGTACGGCGAGAGATAGCCGCGGTCGAACTGCATACCTTCGACGGTATCCAGCTCCGTGTTCATCGTCTTGCTCTCTTCCACCGTGATGACGCCGTCCTTGCCGACCTTCTTCATGGCGTCTGCAATGATGGTTCCGATCGTGGAATCGCTGTTCGCGCTGATGGTGCCGACCTGCGCGATCATCTCACCGCTCACCGGCTTCGACAGCTTCTTCACTTCTTCGGTGGCAACTGCAACGGCCTGATCGATACCGCGCTTCAGGGCCATCGGGTTCGCGCCGGCGGCAACTGCCTTCACGCCTTCGCGGAAGATCGCCTGCGCCAGAATCGTCGCGGTGGTGGTGCCGTCGCCGGCCACGTCGCTGGTCTTGCTGGCAACTTCGCGCACCATCTGCGCGCCCATGTTTTCCAGCGGATCCTTCAGCTCGACTTCT
>Ga0134128_10000282_pt1 | contig 71626 bp, 40 predicted proteins | sample KB31754_FD_96462 | JGI IMG/M metagenome (GOLD analysis project Ga0134128, IMG submission 96462) | Terrestrial soil microbial communities with excess Nitrogen fertilizer from Kellogg Biological Station, Michigan, USA - KB3-175-4 | ecosystem: Environmental > Terrestrial > Soil > Unclassified ... | reverse complement strand
GCTCCCATGGCAATACCTATGCCAAACGAAATCGCCATTCCGGCTGCGTAGTAGCCGGGTGGAGGGTAGTAGATGGGAGGATATGGATAGACTGGTGGCCCATATACCACAACCGGGTCATAGCTCGGAACATATACGACTTGCGGATTGGATTGCTCAATAACAATGACCTGCTTGGATTCCACCACCTTGGTTTCAACTTTTTGCTGCTCGGAGGATTTCAAGTTGCCAGTCCCTTGCGCCTTTTTCCGCATGCGCTGAACAGCATCCATCACATCGGATTGCTGCGCCAAAAAAGCGTTTCCGAGGTCCGTTGTCCACTTAATGTCGTCCGCCAGGCGTTTGACGACATCCGGCAACGCAGCCATCGCCTGGATACTTGGATCCCAGTCTTCTTTCTCTACCGCGGTTACCAGGGCCTTGTCTTTCAAATCCTTGTGTTTTAGCAGCCACTGTTGTAGCTGAACGATCTCCAATGGATAGGTCGAAGCAGCGAGCACCTGGGCAAGAAGCGGATCGGGATACAGCGCAATGGGCGCGACCAGCGAATCGAGTTGATCGGGCGGTATTTTGGGCGCTGGCTGCTGTGTCGAGCTGGCGGCCGGTTGCGACTTGGCGGCCGGCTGCGACTGGGCCAGCATAGTCACATCTCCAGGTACGAGCAGTGCAGCACACAGCAGAGTGATGCAGTTCCTTACGATTCTCCTGGGAAGTCTGAATCCAGAGATTTCCGTTTTCATGACAGAATATTCTCCCTAAGGTTCCAGCGCGACAACCATATGTTCATTTCAGTGTCCTCGCAACTAGTAAAATCCCTAGCACCTGGCTCTTCATCCGGGAGTCAAGGGAGAGAGATAAAACTCTCCCGCCAATGCGGCACGAATTGCGGGCACCAGTTGAGCTTTCATCCTGTTTTTCAGAACGTAGCCAAGCGCGCCCTCAGCTCTGCAGGCCAGCAAAAACTCTTCTTCGGCGTGAATGGTTAGAAAAACAACTCGAGCGCGGGATCCCAATTCGCGTAACTGATGGACCGCATCGATCCCGGTCAATACAGGCATGGTGACGTCTACGACAATCACATCGGGTTCTAAGCGAAGCGCTTCAGACACTAATTTCCCGCCGTCGACCGCGGTCCCTACAACATCGAAGTGCGGAGATAGCAGTGCCGTTGCGGCCTCCAACCAGTGGGGATAGTCATCGGCTAGCAAGACGCGCGGGCGGTTCGAGGCAGAACTCCGCATACTCATATGCGACTCGTGGCTAAAGGTGGTCTGACAGACCCCTTATGAACATGATGAGCAATATTGCGGGAGAATCGACAACCGCGCCATTGGGGAAATCCCTAGGCGTGGATTATTTGGACAAGGGCTACGCTACATCAGCGTGCAACCCTGGTATGTCCCCGGACTCGGGGTTGATAGAAATGAGCCCATGCCTCAACGCAAACAAAACGAGCCCCGCGTTACTCCGGACGCCGAATGACTCCATAATGTGATGTTTGTGAAATTCGATTGTTTTTTCACTTAAGTCCAGCACCGCGGCAATCTCTTTCATCGAGTGTCCCTCGGCAAACAATTGCAGAACCTCTCGCTGGCGTGGAGTCAATTCCTTTGAGAATTGTCGAGCTCTGGCTTTAGCCTCAACCCAATCTTCCGACCTTAATTTCGGCGTCACGTAAGACCGCCCGCGGAGCACGTGATCGATGGCTTCCAACACTTCTGACACACCGGAATGTTTCAGCACAAAAGCAACCGGCCCAAGTTGCAGCGCGGCCGCCGCAAGGTTTGGATTGTCCTGCATCGTTAGAAAAACAAATTTGATTTGTGGGAAGCTTTCATGAATCCGTCGCGCAGCCTCCAGTCCGTTGAGAAGCGGCATGCCGATGTCGACAATTAATACATCGGGCTTTAATCGGAGTGCTTCCTCGACCAACTTTCTTCCGTCGGCCACGATCTCCACGACCGGATAATGTAACTCCAAAAAACCGCGAAAAGTTTCTGCGAAAATTGCGTGATCATCTGCGATGAGAAAGCGCGGTGCTGACCTGGTAGGGACCATTCTTTCCATAAGGCCTCCCTGTTTTTCCGGGGGGGACAGCCCACGAACGGTGGGAGCGGATGGCGACAAGAAATACAACAGACATCGTCTAGGTGGGTCTTATATCACAGCTGTCTGCGCGGTGTCACTGCTTATATTTCACAGTACGGTGCTGATTCCGGGTTTCCAGCGGCCAGCAGCGCTTCAATGAGCGGAGTTCGATTCATGCTTTGGGTGTTTGGGCTGCAAGGGTACCCAGGCTTCCACCCGGGTTCCTTCCCCCGGTCGCGATCGTACGTGGAAAGTTCCCTCTAACATGTGGGTCCGCTCTTCCATGCTTCTTACCCCCAGCCCCGTTGGCGCCATTGTGCCGCGATCGAATCCCTTGCCGTGGTCGCGCACGGAAACGTGCGCTTTGTTTTCATCGATCTCCAACCTGACGTCGGCCTGGTCTGCTCCACTATGTTTCTTCACATTCCGCAATGCCTCCTGAACAATGCGAAATATGCACAGTGCCGTATCAGGATCGATTGATTGTTGAATCTCGCCATGTTCGAAGTCAACCTTCACTCTTTGCTGGACCTGAAACTCCTTGCAAAGGGCGGCCACTCCATGAACAAGCCCAAGAGTTTCCAAGGTGGACGAATGTAAGCGGTGAGACAGCGTGTGCATGTCTTCGCTAAGCTCAATGGTGGAGTTGAGCAGGTCGTGGAGCTGGCGATCGGCCTCATCCGGTGACTTCGGGATCGTCTCGGCGACAGCCTCCAATCCAAGGGTCAGCAAAGCAAGCCGCTGACTGAAGTCGTCGTGGAGTTCCCGGGCCACGCGGCCGCGCTCCTGTTCTTGCGCGCCAATCAACAAACCGCTGAGTTCGGATTGCGCATGCTTTGCCGACTGGAGTTGTTTGCGTTTGAAATCATACAGAAACAGCACCAGGAGTACGAAAACTAACATCGCTGCAGAAAGGATTCCACGGAAGTATCGCTCCCGGAAGGTCGTCTCGCGAAACAGCACGCGGCTCCCCGGAGGAAGCAATTTGTGATCCACATGCCAGCGCCGCAATTCCCGCGCGTCGAACATGTAGACATTCGGCGCGGTGGTGATCGGAAGGTCTTCGGGCTTCTTTCCTGCCAGAAGTTTGCCGATCAGACTCGCCGCGATGAGTCCCTGATTCTGGAAGCTCATGAGCTTACCACCGATGACCCCGTGGCCTAGATGGCTGTCAGTCATAACGAATACAGGCGCATTCGCGGCATCCGCAATACTCGGAAGCGCGGGCTTCGTGTTCACAATCGTTCCGCTCATCGAGATAAAGAGCACAACGCTGTCGCGTGGAAGTTGATGCACTCGGCTTAGTAAGATCGGCATTTCCAGACCGGTCAGTTCGACAAAGTCCATGCGGGGCTGGTATGCCTGTAAATCGGACCGAATGACAGCGAGCTTTGCCAGATCATAGGCAGACGATCCGGTTACGAGAACTACATGCTTTGAGTTTGGGAACAGATGGAGGGCGACGTCGAGAGTCGCGGTTGGGTCAGGAGATAGCCATGACCCAGTGAAACTCGAATCAAGCTTCGGCGATCCTGCCATTTCAAAAATGGCGCCACAAAACACCACTGGGACATTGGGGAACAATGGCTCTGCGGAAGTCGCGAGGAGGTTAATAGCCGTTGGCCCGACAGCAACAACGAGATTGAGATGTATCTGTTGGTATTTTCGGATCGAGTCCAGGATGTCATGATCGACGACGGCACTAGAAAAGTCGGACGTATCCATACTTTCGACATAAACCTCGACCTCGTACCTGGAATCGCCTTCGAACTGTTCCCGAATCTCCCGCGTGACCATGGCGATAGCAGGATGTGTCTCGCTCACCTCGGTGATGATGAGGATGTTCTTGCGGATCGGACTTTCCGCGAAGACACATGAAACTCCGACGGTCGAGGCCAGCAACAAAATCGCCAACCGCACCAAGCTGGCACAGGGGCAGCGTTTGAGTATTGTCGGCCGAGAGCGGCTCCCTGAAACGCCGAAATGGAGTTCTAGCGAACTCATCGATCGGAACGCACCGAGGACCATCTTATACTCGGCAAGCCAAGAAAATGCCTGGATTTTTTGGCTCTACGTCTGTCTTCGTGCTTACTGATGTAGGCATTTCCGGGACCAGCATGTCACTGTCGGCATCATTTTCTCGATCATCTATCTCTTCCCTCTTCGGCATGTTGGAGACACTGAAGGATGAAAAAGGATTGCTGGCCTGACAGACGGGACCTGAACCCGCGTTATCGCGGTGGAAAGGGCCTCACACGATTGATTTGAAAATCAATCATGCGAAGCCCTTATTTTTGCATGCATTTGGTCCGCGGTATCGGGTGGCGATCACGCGCTTCAATCAGAAGAGGACCTTGATAATGCGAACGATGAGATCTTCCAGAGAGAAAACAGTAAGCAGCAGAGGAAAAAAAGGAGCTGCCGTGGCTGCAGCCAAACGGGTTATGTCCTTCAGTCCGAAGGGAACCGTACGCATCGAGCTCACGATGCCATAGCTATTCGAGAGATCGGCCAGCGATTGAATATCAGCAGATCCAAGAATATCCTCAACTGGAGCTGGATCCTGGTCAATCCATCTCCGTTCAAACCTTTCAACGTAGTCCTGCGCAAGTTGGCCATAAGCAGCCAACGCCTTTCTCTTCGCAGCAGCCATCTGCGGAACAAACACCAGGAGCGGAGCGAGAATAACCAGGACGAACAATGTTACAAAGCCGAAGATCTGCAGCTTGAAAGACGTCAGGCTTTCACCCCTGTAAAGAACGCGACCGGCCACGACACCTGCGAGCATGGCGCCTTGAGCAAAGAGTATCGGGCCGAAGGCGTATGCGCTCTTGCCCAGGAAAGCCAGTCCAGCACATTGATCGGGATGGGTGCAGATCAGATTCAACTTGATTCTGGACACTTCCCAGAGAAAGTGGCACCAGACGAAGAACCTCCAGTACCAGCACAAAAGCACAAATTGGACGATAGGAATGCTGACGAATACGTACCAGTAGCCTGCCGCGGTCAAATGCCGGCGTCCGCCAGGCATTGCGTACCAGGTCGGGCTCGTAATCGGAACTCGATTATTCCAGAGCCACAGACCAAGCGCATACACAAGAAACAATATTCCGACCTGGACAACAGTGGAATTGCGCAACCTGACGGCAGACTCGATCGCATTGTCAAAACGGGGAAGATCTTCGGACGAAACGATACGCCGCTCAACGAAGCGACGTATTGCCGGAACCGTCCGCGAATGAACGATCAGCTCGGCGGCGATCAGAATCGGCAGAGCAATAAGAAGTCGAACATGAACTTCAACATCTTCGAGGAACGAAACCAGGCCTGTCCGACCGGCGATACAGAGCAGCGGCAGCGGCAGCCACGCGATCAGGCAGATAATAGCCACTCTCCGCTGGACACGTTCCAGGGCATCTCCGCTGAGATGCGACTTCCGAAGAAGTCGGAAGAGCGGACCACCCATGACCAGTGAGAAATCGTGTGGCGCTTCACTGGATGGATTTCCCGTCAGGCCAGTCGAATCCTGCTTCGGAGGACTTTCCGTTCGTGACATCCCGAAACCTCCCGCCTGAATACTCCGAGGCTCTTGGGGACTCACACCGATCCCTCACCATTGCCTAGGCGGCTTCCTTCCCACTCAATTCTTAAACTCAATCGCAACGCCACCAACTAGGGAAATCCCCAGTTTTAGAATCATTCCCCCGTTGCTAGCTTCGTTTGGTGTTGACCAACGAGGAGTTCCAGGAAACAGACTTACCAAACTTTGAACGGAGCCTATCGCGATCAACGAGGAGAACTCATGCCAGCGTTCCTATTGCGGATGATCCCAACTGAAATCAGCCACCGATCGACAGCAAAGCGTTCGCGCTGCCGCAGGTGGACGGCCCTCGTTCTCACACTCCTGCTTTCGGTGTCCACCGGGCTGGTCACATGGGCTCAGCAAGGTAAACAAGCTGCCACGGGACCGACGCGAACCGAAAAAGATCTGCTTGGGGAAAAACAGATTCCCGCGGATGCCTACTATGGAGTGCAGACCGAGCGGGCACTAGAGAATTTTCAGCTCTCAGGCATTCCGATCAATCACTACCCCGAGTTCATCCAGGCGTGGGCCATCGTCAAGCTCGCGGCAGCTCAGGCAAACACTGACGTTGGGACGATGAAGCCGGAAAGGCTGGCGGCGATTGAGAAGGCCGCCCAAGCGGTGCGGGCCGGAAAATATGAGGACCAATTCATGGTGGATTGGTATCAGGGCGGCGCCGGAACTTCCACCAATATGAATGCCAATGAGGTGCTCGCGAACGTCGGTCTCGAATTGACGGGTCACAAAAAAGGCGAGTATCAGTACTTGGATCCGCATGACGATCTAAACATGTCGCAATCCACCAACGATTCTTATCCCACGGCGATAAAGGTGGCCCTCATCCTTCGCAATGACAAGTTGGTCGCGGAGTTGCAAAAGCTTTCCGCGTCCTTCCGTGCGAAGGGCGATACCTACCTCAAGGTCGTCAAGATGGGCCGCACCGAATTGCAGGATGCGGTGCCCATGACTGTTGGCCAGGAATTCAATGGCTACGCCGCGGCGCTGGACGGCGCAATCGCAGGACTTAAAGAAGCGGAGAAATCGCTGTACGCAGTGAACATGGGCGCGACCGCCATCGGTACCGGACTCAACGCCCCGAAAGGATATGCCGAAAAATGCGCGGCGCACATGGCGCAGCTCATGGGTAAACCCATTGTTCCAGCTTCCGACATGATTGCAGCGACATGGGACCAGCAAGGATTCGTGGATTATTCCGCTGCTCTCAAGAACGTGGCGGTTACGCTCTCAAAAATCTCCGGAGATCTGATCCTGCTGGCTTCAGGACCACGTGCTGGATTGTCGGAGATTGATTTACCGGCGCTGCAGCCGGGTTCTTCCATCATGCCGGGCAAGGTTAATCCAGTCGCCCCGGAAGTGATGAATCTTGTCGCCTTCCGTGTTATGGGTAATGACTTTGTAACGACAGTTGCGGCCCATTCGGGTCAGCTTGAACTAAATGCGTACGAGCCGGTAGAAGGCCTATCGATGATGGAATCGCAAGAGCTGTTGATGAACACCTCAAAACTGTTCCGAACGAAATGTGTCGACGGAATCACCGTGGATGAGAAGGTGCTGGCGCACTATATGGAAACAACTGTGGGCATCGTTACAGCGCTGAATCCCATTGTGGGCTATGAAAAGGCCACAGAATTGGCGCAAGAAGCCTACACAAGCGGAAAAGGAATCCTGGAGATCATCAGAGAGCAGCACGTTCTGACCGAGGCACAGATCAAAGATCTGCTTGATCCGGTCAAACTCACAAATTTAGACAGAAGTAAATACGCAAACCAATAAATATGCCATCACACGAGCACAACGTGCATTTGACGCCACGTCGGAAAGAGGAGTTATGAAATATGCATACAGGATGCTCTTGGTTCTCGCATTCGCCACTGCCTGCCAGTACTCGCTTGCACAAACCAAGCCGAACATCGTAATTCTTGCCACCGGCGGTACGATCGCGGGTGCGGCGGCAAGCGGCACGCAATCCGGTTACACCTCCGGGGCCGTGACGATCGACGCCATGTTGAAAGCCGTTCCGGGGATCGACAAGCTCGCGAACATCAAGGGAGAGCAGATCTCGAATGTCGGATCGCAGGACATGTCATTCGACATCTTGCTAAAGCTGGCCAAGCGCATCAATGAACTGCTCTCCAACTCGGCGGTCGATGGCGTCGTGATCACACATGGCACCGACACGATGGAAGAGTCAGCATACTTTCTCAATTTGACCGTGAAGAGCGACAAGCCAGTGGTGATGGTCGGGTCGATGCGGCCTTCGACAGCGGTGAGTGCGGACGGTCCATTGAACCTGTACAACGCCGTAGCGGTTGCCGGCGACCCGCAGGCGAAGGGCCGAGGAGTGTTGGTTGTGATGAATGACCAGATCCACGGTGCACACTCGCTTACGAAAACAAGCACGACCTCCGTTCAGACGTTTATGTCGCCCTTGCGGGGAGTCGTTGGAGTCACGGCCTACGGCAAGGACGACTGGTACAACAACCCACCGTGGAAACACACGTCGCAAAGCGAATTTGACATCTCGAACGTGACCAAGCTGCCCCGCGTCGACATCGTTTTTGCGGACGAGGACATGGAGCCGGATCTGATAGACGCCAGTGTCAATGCGGGCGCCAAAGGAATTGTGATTGCAGGCGTTGGCAACGGCAACATGAACAAATCGTCGGTCGATGCAGCGGCACGGGCCGTCAAGAAAGGTGTGGTCGTGGTTCGCAGCAGCCGCGTCGCGACGGGAATGGTCGACCGCAACGTGGAAGTGAACGATGATGAGCTCGGATTCATCGCTTCCGATGAGCTGAATCCGCAGAAATCGAGAATCCTGCTTTCGCTGGCGCTGCTGAAACCCCATTCGCCGGCGCAAATCCAAGAACTTTTTAGAACCTATTAATTGAAGGGTGCTCGGATGGGCCGGATTCGCAGCGTGATGCCCCTATTGCTACTCTTGGCGACGACTGCTTTCGAGGCCGGATATTCGCGCGCGCAGCAGCCCGCGCCGACCGCATCGGCGCAGACCACTTCAGCTCCGGCCGCTCGGGCGCAGATCACTTCGGTCCCCAATCTTGAGAACACCATCGAGGCAGCCGAGCCTCTACCGAGACGAGACCTTGTGCATTGGAATCAGTATGAGGGGCCGCACTTCACCATTCGGGTCGGCGCCGCTTTTTTATTTGATTTCGCGGCGTTTGCTCAAGACAAAGAAAGCAAAGAACAAATCACCATGCTGCCCGGCGAGAAGGTCCGTGATGCTCGTTTCCTCATGGGAGGAAGACTCCCCAGTCTGCCGCTGACCAACACAACCTGGTGCGCTGGAGTCATGTATGACGGCCCTACTAACTCCTGGTTTCTGCGGCAAACCGGGATCATGTTCGGGATCCCGAAGATATTGAGCTACTTCTTTATTGGGCGTCAAAAAGAGGGGTTTTCTCTCAACAAGATCATGGTCGGCTACGACGGCTGGACGCTGGAGAGATTCACGTTTACTGACGCGACAATTCCGCTGTTGGCGGATGGTTTCAAGTGGATTGGTTATTCCAAGAACCATGGCTTTCTCTGGAATGTCGGCTACTTCAACGATGTCGCGTCCAAGGGACAATCGTTTTCCTCGTATTCTAGCCAGGAAGTTGCACGAGCGGCGTGGTTGCCAGTGCACTCAGAGGAGAATGGCACCCTGATTCACCTCGGATTTGACTTCCGCTACGGCAAGCCCGTAGATGGGCAACTTCAGTTGAAGTCAAAGCCGGAAGCATTCATTGCTCCAAATTTCATCGACACCGGAAAATTCACGGCCAGCAGCTCAAACAGCGAGGGATATGAGGTTTACCTCCGAAGAAGATCTTTGCTTTTCGGTAGCGAGTACTACTTCCAGCATGTCAACTCCCCGTCAACAGGCGATCCCATGTTTCATGGAGGCGACGTAGTTGCGACGTGGTTGATAACCGGGGAGATGCGCCCCTACAACACGGTCGGTGGTTACTTCAAGGACATAACGCCCAAGAGGCCTGTGTTCAATGGTGGACCCGGAGCATGGGAAGCAGTGTTGCGCTACTCCTATAGCGATCTCGACAGCAAGAATGTGCATGGAGGCACGTTTGGGAGAATCACGCCGATGGTTAACTGGTACCTCTCCGAAAATGTGCGTCTCGAAATGGGCTACGGGTATGGCCACCTCGATCGATTCAATCTCAAGGGCAATACTCAGTTCTTCCAGACGCGCCTGCAACTTCAGTTCTGAAGGCCGGTTCGCATGGGCGATTATTCTGTGGCCGCTGTCCCGCACATTCTCCACGAGGGATGAATAGGATTCATCTTAAATTCCTGGCTTTAGGGATTTCCCTAGTTGCTCATTTCACACGATCCCACTAAACATAGCGTGGGCGGCGATAGGCAGATTCCAAGCAAGCGACGATCTTTCCGAATCAGTTCGATTCTGAGAGAAAGCAGGTTGCGGTCTAGACGCGGCTTATAGGAGAGAAGCTATGATGCAGGGCAAATCACGCGGAATCGTATCGGCACTCGCCCTATTGCTTATGGGACTGGCGTCCCTAGGCGGTGCGGTCTACGCTCAGAACGTAAAGGTTAACGGTGTCATAAAAGAGCGCAGCGGCGACACCCTCGTCCTGGAGACATCACCGGCGGTCACTGTTCTGCTAACTGAGAACACCGACGTTGGTCAATTGCAGGGAGCGCTTAAGGCGCGCAACAAGAAAATGTCGATGGCCGCTCTGGTCCCTGGTCTTCCGATCCGGGTGCAAGGGACCTACGACGATCAGCACCAGCTCGTGGCGGGCACTATTCGATTCAAAGGCAATGATTTAGAACAAGCCCAGGCTATTCAGGCCGGTGTGCATGAGACGAAGAGGCAAACGGCTGCGAACCAAAGCGAGCTTGAGAAGCAGAATGCCTTGCTCAAAGAGCAGAACGCAGCCTTGCAAAAACATCAGACACAGCTGACGGAACACGAGAAAAAACTGGCTGAGCAAAAGGCTTTGATTGCCGCGAATACTGCTCGATTTGGGCAACTCGACGATTACTATATCTACGATGAAGTAACGGTCTACTTCGGCAACGGTAAGGTTAAGCTGGATCCAAAGTACAATGCTCCCCTCTCGGCCTTGGCGGAAAAGGCCGAGACCGTGAACGGCTACATGATCCAGGTGAAAGGCTACGCTTCCTCATCCGGCAGTGTCGCTCTGAACCAGAAGTTGAGCCAACAGCGCGCTAATAATGTGGTTGACTTCCTGCAGCAAGTGGGCAATGTCCCGCTTTCGCGAATGCTGGCTCCCGGCGCCATGGGAGAGAGTCGACAAGTGGAAGCAGATCAAGCGAATGATTCGCAGGCTCAGAATCGTCGCGTGGTGGTGCGGGTTCTTCAGAATAAGGGTATCGCTGGTATTCCTCATTCTCTCTAGAGACTGCAAATGGATGCCGACGTCCAACCATGCGGCACTCAAGTTTCGCGGTTCTCTACTGAAGTCCGTCCAGCGGAAGAGATTACGGCTGAATAGCGGGGACCGACGTTTTTTGTGCGGGGGATGACATTCATCGTGAACCCGGACGATGCAGTCATAACCATAAAGTGAGGTAATAAAATGCGTAATCAATCCAGTCGTACCAGGATGACTGCCGCGGTCTTCGTCGGGACCATACTACTCGTCATGGGTATCTCCACAGCATTCGCAGCCGACAACTGTGAAACGTTCCACGCAAACGCTATGGGTACCAGCACCCAGCTGGGTAAGATCTTCCCCGTCAAGTTTTGGTTTTGCAAGCCCTCAACGCCGGAAGACAGGCAGGTTCTGGTCGACGCATTTACGAAGGGCAAGAACGTTGGCCTGACCAAGGCACTCGAGAAGATGCCTTCCGCGGGTCGTATATCGACGCCGGGCCTGCTCGGCTACGATATCGCCTATTACCGAGTGATTCCTACCGCGACCGGACATCGGATCCGCTTCGTCACCGACCGCTTGCTGGCCTTTGGTGAGATGTACTACGGTACACGTTCATTGGACTATAGCCTGACTGCCGGTCAAATCGATGTGAACGACAAGGACAAGACTAAGAGCACGGGCATGCTTTATCCAGCTGCCGAGCTAAGGATGAATAAGAAGACGAAGGAGATGACGTGGGAGCTGAGAATGAATCCCTGGAAACTGCAGAACTTCCTCGACTTTGGAGAAGGCAAACCACAATAACGAATCTTCCACGCTTTCTGTAATCCCTTCCGCGCTCCGGAGCGTAGGGTCCATCCATCCTCGGGTTTCACGGGAAATATATGGTTACTTTCCCTGTGATTCACCATTGCCCAGTGGACTGAGCTCGTGCTCAGCATGTAATCGAAGCCGGCATAGAGCATCCCGGCGTTGGGACCCTTATCTCGCCCGTCAACCGGTCGCCATTATTCATGACAATGACGTCCGTCCTGTCTTGAGCGAAAAGAGGAGGGACGCAGAGGAGTTTCATTCAGCCTCTCGTTTGTAAATCATGTTATCTGGTCTTCCATGAATTGCGCGGGATAGACCCGTTCTGTCGTCAAACTCGGCGGGTATTTAGTGGGACCTTGCTAGGGGTTTTCCTAGTTGTCGCATGCAGGTCGCAGGTGGAATATATCGGTCAACGGCGTTGAGGTCCAATTTCTGTTGTCGTTCCTGGCTCTCGACTCTCGCCGATGGAGCGATTTCATTTTGGATCGCGCACTTGGTGACGGACGAACATCCGCGACCTTCGTGTACAACCAGACGCCTCGTCTAGGGTCCGCGCAGGGCAATACCCAATACATTCGCCAGGACTGGGATGTTGCGGGGAGAGAAAACGGGGCAAGTTTCACTCGGAGCGAAAAAAAAGAGAGGGAGTGTGGGACTATGCAAAGGAATCGGAAAACGAATATAGCGAGCTTGCTGGCGTTGTGTTTACTAGCATCGGTATCAGCTTTTGGCCAGGGTGGTGAAAAGGCCAAGGCCCAGGGAATGATCAACTCCCGGACCGGGGACACGTTGACCGTGACCGGCCAGGGGCAAAGCATTACTGTTGTCCTCACCGATGACACGGTAACGAGAGATAGGAGAGGTCTCTTTGGCCTGGACAAGACGCAAATGTCCAACATCGTGCTGATACCTGGGCTCAAAGTAAATGTCAATGGAACGACCGATGCCGAGGGCCGCATAGTCGCGAAGACGATAACCGTCGATGGCGATGACCTGGAAAGCTCAGAGATGATTCAGGCTGGATTACATCCCACCGCACAGAAAGTCGCAGCCAACGAGCAGCTTCTCGAGGCCCATGGACAAGGTATTGCAGCCAACCAGCAGGGTATCGCTGCCAACCAACAGGGTATCGCTGCCAACCAGCAGAGTATCGCTGCCCACCAAGCCTCCATTGAAAAGAGCATGAAGGACATTGACGCGCACACTGAACGGTTTATGGCGCTGGCCGACTACGACACGAAGGGCGAAGCCACCGTGAAATTCAAGAGCGGCAGCTCGCGGGTTTCGGCGGCGGACCTGGAACAACTCAAACAGTTGGCGCAAACCGCAAAAGGCCTAACCGGATACATCATCGAGGTGACGGGCTATGCCGACTCGAGGGGCAGCGCTGCGATGAACACCAAACTCAGCGAGGACCGCGCCAAAGCGGTGGTCACGGCTTTGATGCAGCAGGGTGGCATACCGGTACGACGCATCGTAGCGCCGGGCGCAATGGGCGAATATGGATCAGCCGCACCGAACGAAACTAAATCCGGCCGGGCGGAAAACCGTCGGGTTGAGGTTAAGGTCCTGGTGAACAAAGGTATCGCCGCAGGTCAATAGGGAACGCTTTTTAAGCGCCCCTCGCGACTTAACCAGTCGCTGCCAGGCGATCATGGGGAAATCGATGTCAAGTTAAGCAGGCAAGATGGAATTCAATACTTGCCTGCCAGTAGGGCTTTCGACATCTCTTGATTGCCCCGGCGGCGTGGGTTGCAGTCTCATGTACGCTGTCAGCCAGACAAAGGTGAGGATCGCCATGCCGATTGGCCGCAAATCTGGGTCCGACACTGCTCATCGATGCCTGGGCGCCAGCTTTCACGTTATGCTCGTGGGCGCGGTGCTGACGGTTGTTGGTTGCACGGTCGGCCCACACTACAAAAATCCGGTACTGAAGGTCAACGACAGTTGGAACGTGAACAGCCCACAAATCTCTGCTCAGCCGGTCGCGGACAGCGCCTGGTGGAAATCCTTCAACGATCCAACGCTCGAACGATTGGTCCAGCTCGCCTATAACCAGAATCTCACGCTGCAGGTCGCGGGACTGCGGATCATGGAAGCCCGCGCCGTGCTCGGTATAGCCATCGGTAATCAATATCCGCAGAACCAGATATCCGCGGGCGTCAGCCGTGTCGGTCTCAGCAAGAACACAGTCAACAAACCACCGGGGTTCACTCGAGATTACTGGAACCAGCAGATCAGCTTCGACGCATCGTGGGAAGCGGACTTCTGGGGCAAGTACCGCAAGGCCGTCAAGGAGCAGAAGGCCGTTTATGTGAGTTCTATTGACGACTACCAGAACGCACTCGTCTCGTTATGCGCCGAAGTCGCGCGGACTTACGTGGCTATCCGCACATTCGAAGAGCTGATCGAGCAGGGCCGCCAGAATGTGCGCCTCCAGGAAGAATCGCTGCGCATCGCGGATGTGCGCTTCCGTAATGGGGCTACGTCCGAATTGGACGTAACCCAGGCGCGGGAGCTGCTCGAGAGCACGCGGGCATCGATTCCTCAGCTCGAAATCAGCCTGGCTCAATCGCAAAACGCGCTCTCCACCTTGCTCGGTCAGCCCACGGGCTCGCTCCAGAACCTGTTGCAGGATCCGCAGACGATTCCGGCGGCGCCGGCGCAAGTGGCGGTGAGTATTCCTGCAGAAATGCTCCGGCGCCGTCCGGATATCCGGAGTGCCGAACTGGTCGCAATCGCACAATCGGAACGCATTGGTATCGCAAAGACCGATCTCTATCCGCATTTTGTTCTCTCAGGTGCATTCGGTATTCACTCGACCGAGCCCGGCACACCGCCCTTCAACTTCCTGGACCCTGCCAGCCTGTTCTTTGTGGTGGGTCCGCGCATTTATTGGCAATTCTTCGAGTACGGCCGCATCAGGAATCAAGTGCGCGTCGAGGATGCGCGATTTCAGCAAGCGATCACCACGTACCAGGACAGCGTGCTCAAGGCTTCAGAGGAAGTGGAGGACGGCATTATAGGGTTCCTCAAAACGCTGGAGGCCACCGCTGCCCAGCAAAACGCCGTGACGGCCGCACGTCGGTCCGTGGACCTGGCCTCCCTACAGTATCGGGAAGGCGCCGTCGATTATCAGCGCGTGCTTGATTCCGAACGAACGCTATTGCAGGAGGATAACAATCTCGTCCACCTGCGCTCTAACGCTGCGACGAACGTCATCAGTTTGTACAAGGCCCTCGGCGGCGGTTGGGAGATGAGCGTCGGTCAGCCATTCGTCCCCAACGCCACAAGCAGCGAGATGAAGAATCGCACCAATTGGGGCAACTTGTTCTCGACGCAGCCGACAACCGACCTTATCGAAAAACAACCGGCACCACCCGCGAGGTGAGAAGATCATGGCCAGCAAATTTTACAAGAACAAGCGGATCATCATCCCAATCGTCCTCGTGGCCGTAGCTGTCCTGGCCTACCAATATTGGAAGTCACGGCAGTCGAGACTGCCTGCGGGAATCGTATCCGGCAACGGCCGTATCGAAGCCAAGCTCTCTGACGCCTCCGCGAAGGAGCCGCTCCGGGTCAAGGATGTCCTGGTGAACGAGGGTGATCTCGTGCGACCGGGTCAGGTGTTGGTGCAACTGGACACCGCGACAATCGACGAAGAACTGGCAAAGGACGAGGCCGCTGTCGCAGCCGCCAAGGAGCAGTTTGCGGCGGCCAAGTCCGACATTGCCGAGGCCAACGCGGATATCGCCACGGCCAACGCGGACACCGCTGGAGCCAAGGCGGACGTCGCCTCAGCCAACGCCACCGTCGAACAGCGGCAGAGCGAGGTCCAACTCGCGCAGACCGAGGCCGACCGCCAGCGCAGGATGCTTGCCGAGAATGCTACCTCAAAGGCCCTGTTTGACGTCCGCCAGACCTCCCTGGATACGGCGAAGGCGACGCTTAAGGACGTGCAAGCGCGGGCGGTCGCCGCGCAAGCACGGGTGGGCGCCGCACAAGCAAAGGAGAGCGCCGCAGAAGCACGGATGCGCGCCGCGCAAGCAAAAGCAGACGCGTCGCAGCAGCAAATCGGAGCCGCCCAGGCTCAAGTAGGAGTGACCAAAAGCCGCATCAAGGATGCGACCCTGGTCTCGCCCGTAACCGGCCGGGTGCTCTATCGGCTGGTCGAACCGGGCGAAGTCCTCGGCGCCGGCGGCAAGGCATTGACAATTGTGGACCTGAGCGACGTTTATATGGAGATCTACCTCCCATCCGATCAGGCTGCTCGGTTGAAAACCGGCGCGCCCGCGCGTATCACCGTCGACTACGAACCCAACGCGTCCGCTGCGGCGTACGTCAGCTTCGTATCGCCGGAAGCACAGTTCACCCCCAAACAGGTTGAGACGAAGAGCGAGCGCGAGAAGCTGATGTTTCGCGTCAAGCTTCAGATCCCTCCCGAGCTTGTCACGCACTACATCGAACGCATCAAGACAGGCGTGCGCGGCGTCGGCTATGTGAAGGTAAGGCCCGACGCCAAGTGGCCGAACTGGTTGGAAAAGGGCCTCATAAATCCGCCGACGAAGACGTCCGCGTTGCAATCGTCCGATTCTTCGTTGAAGTCCAATTAAGGTGCTCTATGGCAACAGTGGTTGCGTACCCGCCCTCGCAGATCGAGCCGGTCGCCTCAATTCGAGATGTCACGCATCACTACGGCAAAGTGCTCGCGCTCGATCGAATTTCGGTGGATATCGCAACGGGCGTCATGGTCGGCGTCATCGGTCCCGACGGCGCCGGCAAATCAACGCTCTTAGCACTGATTGCGGGATCGAAGAAGATGCAGGAGGGGCAGGTCCATGTGCTCGGCGGCGACATGAGGCAGGTGCGGCACCGGCGCGCCGTGTGCCCCAAGATCGCGTACATGCCGCAGGGCCTCGGCAAGAATCTGTACCTGGAGCTCAGCGTCCACGACAACGTGGACTTCATGGCGCAGCTCTTTGGGCTCTCCTCGAGTGAGCGCCCACACCGTGTCAAAGAACTGCTCGATGCCACCGGACTCGGGCCGTTTCCCGATCGCCCGGCGGGAAAGCTCTCGGGAGGCATGAAGCAGAAGGTAGGGCTCTGCGGAGCCCTGGTCCACGAGCCGGATCTCCTCATTCTTGATGAGCCGACCACAGGCGTAGATCCGCTCTCTCGGCGCCAGTTCTGGATGCTCATCGACGATATTCGCAAAAGCCAGCCGAACATGAGCGTCGTCATCGCGACGGCCTATATGGACGAGGCGCAACAATGGGATTGGATCGTCGCGATGGACGAGGGAAAAGTCCTCGCGACAGGGACGCCGGCTGAGCTTATGGAGCGCACGGGCTCCAAGGATCTGGAGCGCTGCTTCGTCAATCTGCTACCGGAAGAGAAGCGCAAGGGCCATGTCGAGCTCGTGATTCCGCCACGCGTCGCGAGCGGCAAACCCGAAATCGCCATCGAGGCGCACGGCCTGACCAAGCGCTTTGGCAATTTCACAGCCGTCGATCACGTGAGCCTGCAGATCGAGCGCGGCGAGATTTTTGGCTTTCTCGGCTCCAACGGCTGCGGCAAGTCGACGACGATGAAGATGCTGGTCGGACTCCTGCCTCCCACCGAAGGCGCGGCGAAGATCTTTGGCAAATCGGTTGAAGCAGGCAGCATGGAGGTCCGCCGCAACATCGGGTACATGACGCAGGCGTTCTCGCTTTGGGGCGAGCTCACGGTGCGCGAGAACCTCGTACTGGACGCACGTCTCTTTCACATCCCACCTGACAAAGCCACCGCACGCATCGACGAGATGGTCGAGCGATTCGGCTTGGGTCCACATCTCGACGCGTTGGCGGACTCTTTGCCCATGGGCGTGCGGCAACGGCTCTCGCTGGCGGTGGCTGTGCTCCACGACCCCATGTTGCTGATCCTCGACGAACCCACCTCGGGAGTGGATCCGGTTGCCCGCGACAGTTTCTGGGAGCTGCTGGTCGAGCTTTCTCGCAATCAGGGTGTGACGATTTTCATCACGACGCACTTCATGAATGAAGGGATGCGCTGCGATCGCATCTCGCTGATGAATGCCGGCAAAGTGCTCGCTTGCGATGTACCGCAGAAGTTGATCGAGGCGCGCGGCGCCAAGAATCTCGAGGACGCATTCATCGGCTACATGGAAGACGGGATCGCGCAGGAGCAAACAGGTTCGACGCAAGCGAAGAGTGCGAGCGGCGTACCCGCGGCCACAGTGCCCACCGCTGCTCCGGCACGCGAGAAGGCGGAGCTTCCTCTGCCGCTGCGCCGATTGTTGGCCTATGCGCGTAATGAGGCGATTCAGATCATACGCGATCCCGTTCGGCTGACATTTGCCTTCCTGGGATCGGCCCTCCTGATGCTGGTCTGCGGCTTCGGCATTACGACCGATGTCGAGCACATTAAAATCGCCGCCCTGGATCGCGATCAATCGCAGGCCAGCCGAACCTACATCGATCAGTTCAGATCGATACCCCGGTATTTCAAATGGGAACCGCCAACCTTCTCCGACGAGGACGCTCTGAATCGCATGCAGGCGGACAAACTCGCGGCCGTGATCGAGATCCCCCCGAACTTCAGCCGCGACCTGCGCCGCGGCGACACCCCCGACGTGCTGGTCCAGGTCGATGGCGCGAACCCCTTCCGCGCCGAGACGATCAGGGGGTACGTGGAGGGGGTTCAGAACACGCTGCTTGCGGACCCCGACAATCCGCTCTTTCAAGCGCCGACCAAGTACAGCGCGAACTTCCAGGATCGCTACATTTACAACCCCACGTTCGAGAGCATCTACTCGATCGTGCCCAGCGTACCGGCGATACTCCTTATCCTGATTCCAGCGGTCCTGATGACGGTCAGCATTGTGCGCGAGAAGGAGCTGGGCTCGATCATCAATTTCTACGTGACGCCGACTGGACGGCTCGAATATCTGCTCGGCAAGCAACTGCCGTATCTCGTGATCGGCATGATCAACTTCTTCATTCTGGTGACGCTTGCCTTGATCGTGTTCGGTGTCCCGATAAAGGGCAGCTTTCTGCTTCTGACGCTGTGTACGCTGATCTATATCATTGTCACAACAGGAATTGGAATGGCGACTTCGACATTCACAAGGACTCAAGTCGCGGCCGTGTTCGTCACGGCTATTCTCACGATTCAGCCATCGATCCAGTTCTCGGGAATGCTGCAGCCGATATCGACACTGGAGGGCAGTGCGCGCGCTGTGGGCTCCATCTGGCCCACAACGTACTACATGCATTCGAGCCTGGGCGCCTACACGAAAGGGCTCGGATTCGATCTCATGCGGAACGACATGCTCGTTCTCCTCTGCTGGGTCCCCGTGCTTCTGGTCGTAAGCATGCTCGGGCTGAAGAAACAGGAGAAGTAGCGATGGATTCGCTCAGCAACATCTTGTGGCTTGCGATGAAGGAGCTCCGCAGCGTCCTGAGCGACAAGGTGCTGGTGCTGTTCGTGATCTATGCCTTCACCTGGACGATCTACCAACAGGCGAGCGGTACGTCGAACGAGGTGAACAATGCCTCGATCGCCTTCTCGGACGAGGACCAGTCCGCGCTGTCGGAGAACCTGATAAATGCATTCTATCCCCCTCGCTTTCAGCATCCAGTGAGGATTCAAACCGATGAAATCGAGCGAGCCATGGACGAAGGACGCTTCATGTTCGTCGTCGTGATTCCGCCCCGGTTTGAACATAATTTGCGCGCCGGACGCCGCCCAGACATCCAGGTGAACATCGACGCGACCGCCATGCAGCAGGCTGGCGTCGGCGCTGGCTACATCCACAACATCATCAACCAGAGCCTCGCCACCTCTCTCAGACGCACGGATATCGACACAAGCGCGCCCGTGAATCTCGTGGTGCGCAAGATGTTCAATCCGAATGGCATCTCGGCATGGTTCTCGAGCATCGTGGCCATCATCAACCAGCTGTCGCTGCTCACGATCGTGCTCACGGGAGCCGCGGTGATCCGCGAGCGCGAACACGGCACGCTCGAGCACCTGCTGGTGATGCCGCTCACCCCCTTCGAGATCGCGATGGGGAAAGTCCTGGCGAATGGTCTCGTGATTCTCATCGCCACGATGCTTTCGCTGTTCCTCGTTGTCCAAATGATCCTCGATGTGCCGGTCCAGGGATCGCTGGTCCTATGGTTCGCCGGCGTCCTGCTGTACCTGTTCTTTGCGACGGCGCTGGGCGTGTTCCTCGGGACCATCTCGCGATCGATGGCCCAGTTCGCGCTGCTGATCGTCCTGGTGGTTATGGTGGTGCAGCTCCTTTCGGGCGGATCGACTCCCGTTGAGAGCCAGCCAGCCTGGCTTCAGGCGGTCACGTATTTCCTGCCGTCACGGCACTTCGTCACTTTCTCGCAGATCATCATCTACCGAGGCGGCGGACTGGCGGCCGTGTGGCGCAATTTCGCGATGGTCGCAGGGATCGGACTGGCATTCTTCTCATACAGCGTTGCGCTCTTCCGCAAGTCGATCGCGGTGACGAAATAGCAGGCGATTCCAAACTCGACCGAAAACCTGGCCCATCGTTTCACGTCAGAACTGGCGGAGTATCGGGTGGGCAGCACCGTTAGTCAACGGTGCTATCATCTTCCCTTCCCCAAAGAACGACTACAGATCGAGGTCCAGCCCGATATGTGGAGGCTCGAACTAGGGGAGCTTTCTGCCATTCCACAATGTCCTGGGGGGAATCCAAATAGGTGTCGATCCATCGGCGCCACAGTCTTGCATCGCCACTGCGAACGGAAGGCAATTCAAATTCAAGAGACTCCCAGTAGGCATTGAATATGAAGTAGACGAGGAGATTTTCGCTTGTGAGGTTAGCACTGAAAGCAATGCTGTGTGAATAATTGCTCCAGTCTGGTTGGTTAAGTTTCACCCCATGCCAGCCTTTGCTCGCCCCCGCGATTCGCTGAGCCAAGGTCATCCTCTGCTGCTCTGGTCCGACATCTCGCAACAGCCGTCTCGCTATGAGCAATTGTACGAACCGACGCACGTCGGCGTGCTTTTCAAGCTGCGTCCAATCAAACCAGGAAATCTCGCTGTCATGGCAATAGGCGTTGTTGTTTCCTTGTTGTGTCCGCCGGACTTCATCCCCCATCAAAATCATGGGCATACCTAGCGAGAGCAGAGTGATCGTCAGACAATTTTTTACCTGCCTGTTTCGCAGTCGCTCGATCGCGGGATCATCGCTCGGCCCCTCGAAGCCGCAGTTCCAACTCCGGTTATCGTCCCCGCCATCACGGTTGCCTTCACCATTGGCTTCGTTATGCTTTTGGCTAAAAGACACCAGGTCGTTGAGTGTAAAGCCGTCATGACATGTTATGAAATTGACACTTTGTTCGGCTTCGCGTTCTTCGTGACGATATATCTCGTGGCTACCCAGGAACCGGTCAGCAAGGCCCCCCAAGTGGCCTTCATCCCCGCGCAGGAAGCTCCGGGCATCATCACGAAAACGTCCATTCCATTCCTTCCAGGCATCTCCGATAAAGCTGCCAACTTGATAGAGTCCAGCCGCATCCCAGGCTTCGGCGATCATCTTCGCTCCGGCAAGTACCGGATCCGACTCGATGTCCCACAGAAGAGGAGGATTGGACATGAGAGCACCGTTCGAATCACGTGCGAGGATGGACGCCAGATCGAAGCGGAAGCCATCCACGTGCATCTCTTCGACCCAATAGCGGAGGCTGTCTACAATCATGCGCCGGACGGTGGGATTATTCGCATTCAGCGTGTTCCCGGTGCCACTAAAGTTGGCGTAGCGGGAGCGGTCGCTTTCAAGCAGGTAGTAAGCACTGTTATCGATTCCACGAAAACAGAATGTAGGGCCATTGTGATCACCCTCCGCTGTGTGATTGAAGACAACGTCGAGGATGACTTCGATCCCTGCTCGATGCAAAGCCTTGACCATATCACGGAACTCGTCGATCGGTCCGAGAGGATCCTGACGCGAACTGTAGGCACGGTGCGGGGCGAAGAAAGAGACCGGAGCGTAACCCCAGTAGTTGACTAGTCCGGGTGGGCAATCTTGCGCGTCGAATTGGAAGACCGGAAGAAGTTCCAGGGCGGTAACCCCGAGTTCCTGAAGATACGGGATCTTATCAATGAGCCCACGATAGGTTCCGCGAGTCTCCGTGGAGACACCTGAGCTGGGATGGCGTGTGAAACCCCGCATATGCAGCTCATAGACAATTGTCTGGGTTGAGGGCCGGTCGAGTGGTTTGTCACCCTCCCAGTCGTAGGTTCTCAGATCGACTGCAACGCTCTTCATTGCAGTCGCAGTATTGTCCCCTTGTTCACGGGCGGCGCTCCGGTCGTAGTTTCTTGGAACGATTACTCCCCGGCCGTATGGGTCAAGAAGTATCCTGGTTGGATCAAAGCGCAGACCATTTGCCGGATCGAGTGGTCCCTGGATTCGATATGCGTAGATCTGTCCCGCACCTGCACCTGGCACAAATACATGCCAGTAATGATATGTGCGATTGGTGACAGGATCGATGGTGATTGAACGGGCAGGCTTCGCATCGTCCTCCTGGTCGAAAAGCAGAAGTTCAATCGCCGTGGCCTTGCGGGAGAAGATGCTGAAGTTCACACCCTCATGAGAGACCGTTGCGCCGAGAGGAGTGGCTCTGCCAACTGTTGCAGTTTCGTGACGGACATGCGAAGTGCGGGGCGACGAATTCATGGACACAGACATGGTGCTCCTCCGTTTCAGCAAACCTCCCGCCTCATTTACGTTCATGTTCCGTGGATCGAAGCCGCCTGATCAGAAGGCCTTGAGTCCCTCGGCGTGAAATTGCATGCGGACTTTTTCCACCGTCTCGGGACTTGGAGGCTGAACGTCGTCGAGAGTGTAGTTATATTTGAGTTCCTTCCATTTGAATCGACCCATCTGATGAAAGGGCAGCACGTCGACTCGCTCCACGTTCCCCAGGCCCGCCGAGAATTTCGCAATTTGAGCAATATCCTCGTCGCGATCGGTCAGTCCAGGGACCAATACGAAGCGTACCCAGATCGGCCTATTGCAACCAGCCAACCTGCGGGCGAAATCCAGAACCGGGCCAATCTCCATACCCGTCAGATCACGATGGCGCTTTGCATCCCACCCTTTGATATCCAACAGCACCAGGTCAATTTGCTCCAACTCTGCATCGGTGAGACGGCTACCGAGTGCACCGTTGGTGTCTAACGCTGTATGAATCCCCATGGATTTCGCGGCGGTAAAAAGTTTGATCGCAAACCGATCTTGCAGGAGAGGTTCGCCGCCGCTTAATGTAAGCCCGCCCGACATTATTTTCAGGCCATGACGATATTTTCGTAGTTCCTGTGTGGCGCGGGCCAATGTCACGGGAATACCGTTGCTAAGAGTCCAAGTATCCGGATTATGGCAATAGAGGCAACGAAATTGGCAACCCGTCGTCCATCCCACAATGCGCACACCTGGCCCATCGACGGTCGAACCTGTGGTGAATGAATGAAGGAAACCTACATCTCCTGTAGCCAGCGCCGTCCGCACGTCCGACTCAGGCATGCCTTCGCCCAGGTTAACGCGCAGCTCAAAGGGGCTCTTCGCCTCCAATGGGACGAGTTGCTTTATTTCACTCACAATGACTCCTAAGCGCCGTGGAACGTACGGTTGATTACATCCATCTGCTGCTCACGAGTGAGACGAACGAAGTTCACGGCATATCCCGAGACGCGGATCGTCAGGTTCGGGTATTTTTCCGGATGATCCATGCAATCCAGAAGGGTGTCGCGATTCAAGACATTCACGTTCATGTGGTAACCCGTAACGCCGAAGAAAGCGTCAAGCATGCCTCGCAAATTTGTAACCCGGTCCTCCGTAACTCTTCCGAGCCCCTCGGGAACCAACGTGGAAGTAAGAGAGATGCCATCGGCGGCGTCACGGAACGGAATTTTTGCAACCGACGCAGCCGAGGCGTGAATGCCGTGCTTGTCGCGGCCATGCATGGGATTGGCGCCCGGCGCGAAGGGCTCGCCCCAACGCCTTCCATCAGGAGTGTTCCCGGTGCTCTTGCCGTACACGACGTTTGAGGTGATGGTCAGGATCGATTGGGTGTGAACGGCATTCCGATAGGTGGGATATTTCCGCAACGTATTCATGAAGGTGCTGACAAGCCAGGAAGCGATTTCGTCGACGCGATTATCGTTATTACCGAACTGAGGAAACTCGCCCTCAATCTGATAGTCGATCACAAGCCCGGTTTCATCGCGAATGACGCGGACTTTTGCATATCGCATTGCAGAGAGGCTATCGGCAACGACAGACATACCCGCCATGCCGAAAGCCATGGTCCGCAAGGGGGCATAATCATGAAGCGCCATTTCAAGACGCTCATAAGCGTACTTGTCGTGCATGTAGTGAATTATGTTCATGGCGTTGACGTAGACGCCAGCGAGCCATCCCATCATCTTCTCGAACTTGTCTACCACGTCATCGAAGTCAAGGTACTCGCCCACTACGGCAACATTCTTCGGCCCCACCTGCTCCCCTGTAATTTCGTCCCTGCCACCGTTGATGGCATACAGGAGGCACTTGGCCAGATTCGCTCGCGCGCCGAAGAACTGCATTTGCTTTCCCAGAAGCATGGGTGACACGCAACACGCGACGGCTCCGTCGTCCCCCAGCGAGCGGCGCATGATTTCATCGCTTTCGAATTGAATGGAACTTGTGTCTATGGCCACTTTCGCTGCGAAACTGCGAAACGCTTCAGGCAATCGCGGGGAATACCAGATGGTTAGATTGGGTTCCGGCGCAGGGCCGAGATTGTAGAGGGTCTGAAGAAACCGGAAGCTTGTTTTGGTTACGAGGGGTCGACCGTCGTCTCCCATGCCGGCGATCGACTCGGTGACCCACGTCGGATCGCCCGCGAAAAGATCATCGTATTCCGGTGTGCGAAGGAATCGAACGATGCGCAGCTTGATAACGAAGTCATCGACAATCTCCTGCACTTGCGACTCGCTAATCTGTCCAGTTGCTAAATCACGTTGGAAATAGATGTCCAGGAAAGTCGATGTCCGACCCAGAGACATGGCAGCTCCGTTTTGCTCTTTGACAGCAGCGAGGTAGCCGAAATACAGCCACTGCACGGCCTCATGCGCGTTTTTAGCCGGATCGGAGATGTCGAACCCGTAGCTTAGCGCCATCTGTTTCAGCTCCTCCAGAGCGCGAATCTGTTCACTAAGCTCCTCGCGATCGCGGATGATGTCGTCGGTCGACATGGCCGAATCGAGGCGGCGCTTCTCCTCTGTCTTTTCCTCGATGAGCCGTGCAACCCCGTACAATGCCACTCGGCGGTAGTCGCCGATAATGCGACCTCGACCGTAAGCATCAGGGAGACCGGTAAGGATATGAGATTTGCGACACCGTCTTACGTCCGCAGTGTAAGCATCAAAGACCCCTTCATTGTGCGTCTTCCGGTACTTCGAGAAGATCTCACCTACATGCGGATCTGGTGTGTACCCATAGGCCTTCAAGGCACTCAGGACCATGCGATATCCACCGTTCGGCATGATAGCCCGCTTCAGCGGCGCCTCGGTTTGCAAGCCAACGATGACTTCTTTCTCTCGATCGATGTAGCCCGGGCCATGGGCTGTGATGGAACTAGGAATCTGAGAGATGTGCAGCACGCCTTTTTTGCGTTCCTCCAGAAAGAGCAGGTTCAATCGATTCCACAGCTTCTTGGTTCGTTCTGTTGCGGGTGCAAGGAAGGACTCATCTCCCTCGTAGGGCTCGTAATTCTGCTGGATAAAGTCACGAACGTTGATTTCCCTCTGCCAGAAACCCGCTTTGAATCCCTGCCACGGAGCGGTCGTTGCTGCGGTTTCGTGCGATACGGTAGTAGTAGCCATTTCGGTTCTCCTTTTGTACGGGCTAGGGGGCTCTATCTCAATCCAAGTAACGTCCCTGTATGCCGCGCGATCATGAGTTCTTCGTTCGTTGGGATCAGCCAGACTGAGACCTTGCTTTGCCCGGTAGAGATTCGCGGGCCGCCTGAAGCATTTGCCTTTTCGTCGATCGCAAGGCCCAACCATGAACTTGCCTCGCAGATTCGGCGCCGGATTTCGGCGGAGTTCTCTCCGATGCCGGCAGTGAACACAAGACCGTGAATGCCGCCCAGCACCGCGGTGAGTGCTCCGATCTCTTTGGCAGCGCGGTAGACGAAGTAATTCACCGCAAGGCGAGCTCCTGATTCACTACTGCCAAGTAGTTCGCGCATGTCGCTACTGATGCCCGAAATACCAAGCAGGCCCGATTTCTTGTAGAGAATCGACTCCACCTCCTTGGCGGACAAACCCAGTACCTGAAACAGATACAACACAACACCAGGATCGAGCGCGCCCGGCCTCGTCCCCATGCAGAGTCCGTCCAGCGCGGTGAAGCTCAGTGTGCTGTCGATGCTCTTCCCCTCACTTAAAGCGCAGAGACTGGCGCCGCTGCCGAGATGGGCAATGATGACCTGCCCACGTGCGATCTCCGGCGCCACGTCAGGCAGAACGGAGGCGATGTATTCGTAGGACAGACCATGAAATCCATAGCGCCGCAAGCCCAATTTGCGAATATCCCCTGGTAGAGGGACGAGCGCTGCAACCGCTGAATGGGTGTAATGAAAGCTAGTGTCGAAGCAAGCGACTTGCGGCACACTGGGCAAGCGTTTGAAGACCGCCTCAATTGCAGCCAGATTGTACGGTTGATGTAAAGGAGCCAGAGGAATTAGCTCACGAAGCTCTGCCAGGACCTGCCGGCTGACGATCGTTGGGCTAAGGAATCGCGCTCCGCCATGAACGACGCGGTGACCAACACCTAATACGCGGCCGCCGCCATATGTGGCCCGCAGCCAGTCAGCCAGCACATTCAGTGCAGCGCGCCCGTCGCAAACCGAAGCGCTTAAATTGTCATCCGCGAGTTTGGCGTCTTGGGTGTCCTTTGCGGAAAACCGCGGAGCCACCCCGATGCCTTCAATCTGGCCCCGAGCATCCAGCCCCCATTTTCCAGAGTCTGCAAGTCGATACACACAGAACTTCAGGCTCGATGAACCGGCATTCAGCACGAGAGCGAAATCGTTTGCCACAGGCTTGCTTACCGCCCCATTTGCGCGTGAGCCACCAGCATGGCGACGGCGCAACTGGCAATTCGGGACCGCACACTGTCGGTCCGGCTGGTGAGAATCACAGGAACTCTTGCGCCAAGGACCATGCCTGCGCTGTCTGCCTTGGCGAGGAAGCTAAGCTGCTTTGCGAGAATGTTCCCGGCCTCCAGATCGGGTGCTAGCAGAATGTCAGGATCGCCCGCCACATCGGAGCGGATCCCTTTCGTCTCCGCGGCCTGCTTGCTGATCGCGTTGTCAAACGCCAGAGGCCCATCCAGAATTCCACCCGTGATCTGTCTTCGCTCAGCCATCTTGCAAAGTGCGGCTGCATCAATGGTGGCTGGCATCTTCGACGTTACCGTTTCGACCGCCGCGAGTATGGCGACTTTGGGTTTTTCGCGCCCCAGTGCGATGGCAAGATCGATTGCGTTCTGGCAAATGTCCACCTTATCTTCCAATGCAGGAGCGATGTTGATTGCGCCGTCGGTAATGATCAGCACCTTGTGATAGGTGGGAACATCCATGATGAATGCGTGGCTGATACGGCGGCCTGTGCGCAAGCCAGTTTCGCGGGCTACGATTGCCAACATCAGCTCGTCAGTATGCAGGCTGCCCTTCATCAGAACTTGTGCGCTGCCGTTGCGAATGAGCTCTACGGCCTTTGAGGCGGAGGCATTACTGTGCGGAGTATCTACGATTTGAAACGTACTGAGGTCGATTCCTAAACTCTTTGCAATGTCAGTTATTTTCGCGACGGGCCCAACCAGAATCGGCACGATCAGCCCTTTTTCCGCCGCCTCTACCGCACCGGATAATGCCGAGGCCTCACATGGATGTGCCACGGCAGTCGGCACCGGTTCTAAATTCCTGCACCTCAGAAGCAACTGTTCGTATTTTCCCGACCCGCTTTCGTGAGTCATTTCAGCACCTACCAATCACGTTGATGGACGATGTTGGGCTACAGGTCCGGTTTCCTTCAGCAGAAAAGAGAGCAGGATCGCGGCGCCGACGCCGAACAAAAGCGGAAGAAAAGCTATCTGATAATGCGCGTGTTCCGGTCGCTCTGCGCTGGCGGAGATGTGTTGAAGGAGCCATCCAAAGACCGGCCCGAGCAAAGCGCTAAAGGTAAAGTTCAGGAAATTGATCACTCCTGTCGCCGTACCGCCAAACTGCGGAGGATTCGCTTCTTTGATCACGGTGTATGGCAGCATCGCCGCGCCCGAAGCCAGTCCGGCCACCAGGCCAACAAAGTAACGAGGAAAAACATCGGTGGGACCGAAGAGGATCCATACCAGACAGATCAAAAGTACGAACGCGCCTGCGATAATCACCGGCTTCCGCCGCCCTATACGGTCCGAAACAAAACCAAGGAGAGGGCAGCCGATAATCCATCCCAGCGGAACGGTTGCGGAACGCATCACCGCGGAGGCGTAGTCGAAGCCGTGCGCCTCCTGCAGGTAACGTACTCCCCAAATCATGTCAAAGATTGTGGTCGGGATGAACAGAAACCCCGTGATCAAACCACATAAAATCGATTGCGGATTTTTGAATACGACGCCGAAAGCCGCGGTCATGCTTTTCAGCGAGTTGTCGGATCTTTCGGTTCTCTTGTCCTTTGGCAGAAGAACGAAGAGGACAGCGCCAATCGCCAGACCGGCGATCCCCATTCCGATCCACAAGACTTTCCAGTTAAAGCCTCTAATGATCAGCGGGCCCACAGCGAATTGTCCGGCTGATCCGCCAGCCATGCCAAACATTTGAGTCGCACCAATCAATGTCGCCGCGCGGGACGCCGGAAAGTTCTCAATCGCAATATAAACCGCGCCCACCAACGCAAACACACCCCCCGCACCCTGAAGCAGTCTTCCAACGCTCGCAGCCTCTCTGCTTCCCGAACCGAATAGCAACGCGCCAATACCGACCGTCGCAGCAGCGATCGGGAGCACTTTTTTCGGTCCGAGGCGATCCATGGCGGCGCCTGCGACAAGGCTGAAGGGCGAATAGCCGTAGTAAAACAGCCCTACCAGGGAAGCACCACCGAGCGCACTGAGTCCGAAGGCTTCCGACAGCTGTGGCATCATGACGGATGGCGCCGAGCGGAGCATGTACTGGTAGAAGTAATAAACCGCCACCAACATCCATGCCACGAAGGCCATCCTGACACTCTGGGGCTGGTCGATCACGCTATTGGATTGTGCGGCGGGATGCGCCATACGTCTCCATGTTGGGACTGGGGTCGTCCCTCTCTAACAGAGCACGAGAGATACGGCGAGTCCGCCTTCCGAGGTCTCTTTATATTTCGAATTCATTTCCTTGGCAGTCAAAGCCATCGCCGCGATAGTTGTGTCGAGGTCCACACGGCGCTCTTCTGCAATCTCCTCGCTCGCTATGCAGTAACCGGTCCACGCTTTGACTGCGCCGTATGCGCAGCGTTCGATGCACGGGATCTGTACGTAGCCGGCGACCGGGTCGCACGTCATTCCAAGATGGTGTTCGAGTGCAGATTCAGCCGCGTTTGAGACTACTTTCGGACCCGCTCCCATGGCCTGAGCAATCATCGCGGCCCCCATCGAAGAACCGACACCAACCTCCGCCTGGCAGCCGCCTTCCGCGCCCGAGAGTGTGGCGTTGTGTTTGCAGAGATAACCGATTGCCGCCGCTGCCAGGAACCCATCCCGGATGTTTTGCGTTGGCGTTTTGAGATCACGAAGGGACTTGACGATCGCTGGTATGATCCCCGCGGAACCTGCGGTTGGTGCAGTCACGATGATGTGGCCGCGAGCATTTTCCTCACCCATAGCGAACCCGTACGATGCAACTCGCGTAATGGCTCGAGCTGCTTCGCCTTTGGCTGAGGTGTTCAAGTTGCGCCGCATCGCGGCGGCTTTGCTGTGGAGCTTGATGGGGCCTGGAAGGACGCTTTCAGTAGCCAGCCCCGTGTCGACGCCACGTACCATGACGTCGGACACCTGGTCGAGAAACTCCCAAATATCTTTTTCGCTCTTGCCCGAGATGGCCATCTCATTTGTCAACAGCAGTTTCGGCAGAGAGATCTTGTCGTCGATAAGATACTTCTTGAAATCCCGCGCGTTTGCGTAGGGATACTTGGCTTGTCCCTTCTCGGGAGGCTTGTAACCCTTCCACTCGATGAAGCCCCCGCCAACTGAGTAGTATTCCAACTCATAAAGAGTTTTGTCGCCGGCGAGCAGCTTGCCCGTCATTGTGTTCGGATGTGGGAAGTCGCCCTTTGTCGAATCGAAAACGATGTCTTTCAGCGTCAGATTGAGGGTGGTGGGGCCGATCGTAACTTTATGCACCTCATTGGGATTCTTCGCCAGGCCATCCAAAAATTCGGGAGGGCACGTCGCTGGAGCTTTTCCAAGGAGGCCTGCAAGCGAAGCCCTGTCCGTGCCGTGACCTTTGCCGGTCGCGCTCAGACTTCCAAACAGATGCACCTTGAGCGCGGTAGCCTGCTTGAGCTGGTCGTCCGGAAGTTTGGACACTCGCTGAAAGAAGTCGTAGGTGATTCTCATGGGACCCATCGTGTGAGAACTCGAGGGCCCAGGCCCGATCTTGTAAAACTCCTCGATCGCAGTCATTATCGGCCCCTTCGACTCTTTAACAACTTCGAGTTTCGGGGATAGGGAGACGGCGTTTACTTCGCCGTCGTTCATAGCGGGACCTGCCGGAGCTGGTGTGGCGGCGTGCTCTGCGGGTTTCTGGGACGAGCACCCGGCAAGGAATGCTGCCGCGGATGCACCCATTATGGTGCGCCCAAAGTCCCTTCGAGTGAGCGTTAATGGGGCCTCACTCTTGGCCGGAGTGGTCGCACACGATCCGCAGCCCGTTGGTTTGCAGTCTCCGCACGAGCCGCGAGTGTTGCCGATGACTTTCAAAAGTGGCTTCATCAGCTTCCCCCTTTCGAGATTTCAGGCGCCGAATTCCAAGCGGAGGAGACATTTCTCTCCACCTACTCTTTGTATTTTCCTGATCAGCCTGACAGAATCGATTAGCTTCCGACAATAGGGGAAAACCCTAGGTCGATGGATCGACGGCCAAACTCACGAACAACCCAATCAGGTCCTTGACGACGCGAGTTTTCATTGCACGGGACATGGTTTCGCCCCCCATATGTCGGTCGCGTATTCCCGTATCGTGCGGTCACTTGAAAACTTGCCTGAACCGGCAATATTCAAGATCGCTTTGCGCGCCCAGTCCTCCGGCCGAGCATACAGATCGACTAACCGCTGGTCGGCCTCGAGATATGCCTTCAAGTCTGCCAGGTGCATGTAGAAGTCTCCGCGCGTTAAGAGTGTGTCGCGGAGTGGCGCGAAGATCCCTGGCTCATTGCGGCTGAAGTGGTCTGAGAAGATCAAGTCCAGCGCCGCTCGAATCTCCGGTTCGTTTTCGTAGTGCCATTGCGGGCTATACGATCCTCGGGCGCCGGCGACTTGGTCGGCGGTCAGGCCGAACAGGAAAAAGTTCTCCTCACCCGCTGCTTCGGCCATTTCGATGGTTGCGCCGTCGCGCGTGCCGATCGTCAGCGCGCCATTCATCATGAATTTCATGTTGCTGGTGCCGCTGGCCTCGTAGCCCGCCGTGGAGATTTGATTGGACACGTCACTGGCTGGGATCAGCCGCTCTGCAAGGGAAACGCAATATTCAGGCAGAAACAGCACCTTAAGACGTCCGCGCACCGCGGGATCCCCATCGATCGTGCCGGCAAGGTTGTTGATGAACTTGACGATCAGTTTGGCTAGTTGGTAGGCGGGCGCCGCCTTCCCGGCGAAGAAGAACACGCGCGGCGTCATCTCACGGTTTGGATTCTCCCGCAGCCGGTTGTAAAGCACTACCACACGCAGCGCATTGAGCAGTTGCCGCTTGTATTCGTGAATGCGCTTGACCTGCGAATCGAAGATGCTGTCCGCGTCCACCACCTGGCCCGACGTGGTCTCGATCCAGTCGGCAAATTGAGACTTGGCCTTACGCTTTGCGTTTCGGACAGCGTGACGGAATGCTTCGTCCTCGGCGAGCGGCTGGAGTTTTTTTAGTTGATCAAGATCCCGGATCCAGGCGTCGCCGATTGCGTCGGTGATCGTCTGAGCCAGGACTGGATTCGCGAGCAGCAACCAGCGCCGCGGCGTGACCCCGTTGGTCTTGTTATTGAAACGCTCGGGAAAAATCTCAGCCAGTTCTTTGACCGTCGTTTTCCGCAACAGCTCAGAGTGAATCCCAGCCACACCATTGGTACTATGCGATCCCACGATCGCCAGGTTCGCCATGCGAATCTTTCGCTGGCTTCCCTCTTCGACCAGACTGACGCGCTCGACGCGTTCTCCGTCGCGCGGAAAGCGGCTCCGAGCGTCATCCAGCAAGCGCCGATTGATCTCCAATATGATCTCCAGCTGGCGCGGAAGCATCGTCTTGAACCATTCGAGCGGCCATTTCTCCAGAGCTTCCGGCAGTAGCGTGTGATTGGTGTACGCCAGGGATTTTTGTGTAATGCGCCAAGCCTGGTCCCATCCCAGATGCGCTTCATCCAGCAGGATCCGCATCAGTTCCGGCACCGCCATGGCCGGGTGGGTGTCATTGAGTTGGATAGCCACTTTGTCCGCCAGCGTGTTCCAGTCTGCATTGGCACGGCGGAAGCGGCGGACGAGATCAGCCAGCGAACACGCAACCAGGAAATACTCTTGCAGAAAACGCAAACCCTGACCCTTGCTGGTGGAGTCATCGGGATACAGAACGCGGGTGATAGACTCAGCGGCCAGCGTGTCGGCCAGAGCCTCGGCAAAGGCTCCACTGCTGAATTCCTGAAAATCGAAATAATTGGATGCGGCCGCCGACCAGAGTCGAAGCGTGTTGACCGTCTTTCCACCGTAGCCCACAACTGGCCGGTCGAAGGGGATCCCGAGCAATGTCGAGGGCCGGTCCGGCATTGCCCGAAATGTCCCTCCCTCCAACTGAAATGAACAATTCAGTCTTACTTCTACTGCTTCATCGGGACGAACCACCTCCCACGGGTCCGGTCGGCGAAGCCAGTTGTCTCCTTGTTCGTGCTGCCAGCCGTCCTGGATAGATTGTTTGAAGATGCCGTATTCGTATCGCAGGCCGTAGCCAATCGCGGGGAGCTGCATGGTGGCCATCGAATCAATGAAACACGCGGCCAGCCGTCCGAGTCCGCCGTTTCCCAGCCCGGCATCCGGCTCTTGCTCCAGCAAGGAGAGCAGATCGATCTTCTTCTGCTTTGCAACCTGGACCACAAGAGGATCGAGCATGAGGTTAGTGACGTTGTTGTCCAGCGAGCGGCCGAGGAGAAATTCCATCGAGAGATAGTGGACACGCTTCGGGTTCTCGCGTTCGTAGGTTTTCTCCGTGAGTAGCCATCGCTGGGAGAGAACGTCTCGAACGGAGTGGGCAAAAGCTTCGTACTGCTCACGGGCGCGGACTGTATCAACATCTCTTACGTTGTCGAAGAGCAGATGCCGCTCGTAGAGTCCGTCGGCTCCCGAAAACTGAATAGAGCCACAGCCGTATTGCTGGAGAAGTTCAGCCGGTCCTCCGCGCGCAGCCTTTGCTGCTGTCGCCATAACCCTCTCTGTACTCATGGGAGCCTACCTTTCTAAAATCAAAATGAGGCTACTCATAGGAATCTCTCCTTCCAAAGCGCCCATTTGATCCTTGTCCGATCGCTTTCAACTAAGCGGTTTTGCGTGCTTTTTCGTTCGGCCACCTCCAACCGGTAATATCGGGTTTGTCAATACCGTGCTTATACGCGTAGTCCCGGCAAGCAATCTGCTCGTTGCGGAATCTATCCGACGCCGCGCTTCCGATTTGCCGCAACCTGGGAACGTACTTGATCGCGTCCATGGCCAAGGTATAACGGTCGATCTCATTCTCGATCGCCAGCTCCAGAGGAGTATTGATGTTGCCTTTTTCCCGATAGCCGTGGGCGTGTAGGTTTGGATGGTTGGTGCGGCTGTAAGTCAGACGATGAATGAGCCAGGGATACCCATGAAAATTGAAAATAATTGGCTTATCCGTGGTGAAGAGCAAATTGAAATCTATGTCCGACAGACCGTGAGGATGTTCTGTTCTGGGTTGCAACCTGAGAAGATCAACCACATTAATGTATCGGATCTTGAGGTCAGGAAACGCTTCACGCAGCATCATGATGGCTGCCAAAGTTTCCAGTGTGGGGATGTCGCCGGCTGAGGCCATTACCAGGTCCGGCTCGACCCCCTGGTCATTGCACGCCGGTTCCCACCTGCCGATTCCCTTTGTGCAATGAGTGATGGCCTGATCCATGTTGAGGAATTGAAGGTGCTTTTGTTTGTCACAGACGATGACATTGACGTAGTTCTCACTCCTCAGGCAGTGGTCGGCGACAGACAAGAGACAGTTGGCGTCGGGAGGCAGGTAAATTCGGGTCACTGCCGAGCTCTTGTTCAGGACCACGTCCAGGAAGCCGGGATCCTGATGTGTGAAACCATTATGGTCTTGCCGCCACACGGTGGAGGTGACCAGGATGTTCAGAGACGCAATCTTGTCGCGCCACGGGAGATGGTTGGCGATGGTAAGCCACTTCGCGTGCTGGTTGAACATCGAGTCGATGACATGGATAAACGCTTCGTAGGACGAAATGAAACCATGGCGTCCTGTAAGAAGATAGCCCTCGAGCATTCCCTCCACGGTGTGCTCACTCAGCATTTCTAAGACCCGGCCGTCAGAACTGAGCTCGCCGCCGTCCGCATCTTCGGGGAAGTAATCTTCAATCCAGAATTTCTTGCTGACCTCGTAAATGTCCTGCAACCTGTTCGACGAATTCTCATCCGGCCCGAAGACCCGGAAGTTTTTCATGTTGAACTTCATTACATCCCGCAGGAACGCACCCAACGGACGCGTGTTTTCTGCTTCGATGGTTCCGGGGGCATCGAACTTCAGGGCGTAATCTCGGAAGTCTGGAAGACGTAGAGCGGTTTTGATATGCCCTCCGTTAGTGTGAGGGTTAGCTCCCATGCGCCGGGCTCCTGCCGGTGCAAGTTCCTTAAGCTCCGGGATCAGGGTTCCGTTTTGATCAAAAAGCTTGTCCGGCTTGTAGCTATGCATCCATGCCTCGAGCTCATGCAACCGCTTAGGGTTGCTCTTAACGTCGGCCATCGGAACCTGATGCGACCGCCAGAAGCCCTCGAGCTTGTGCCCGCTAACTTCCTCAGGGGCAGTCCATCCCTTGGGGGTGCGCAAGACAATCATCGGCCACCGAAAACGCTCAGCCTTGCCCGTCTTTCGGGCCACCTGCTGCTGCCTGCGGATCTCCGAAACGCAGTGCTCCATAGTGGCCGCCATCGCCTGGTGCATGCTCTCCGGTTCCGACCCTTCCACAAAGTATGGGGTCCAACCGCAGCCGCGGAAAAATTCTTCCAGTTCCTGGTGGCTCACTCGGGCAAACAAGGTTGGATTGTTGATCTTGTAGCCGTTAAGATGCAGCACCGGCAGCACAGCTCCGTCCCGGATCGGGTTGAGAAATTTGTTGATGTGCCATGATGTAGCGAGCGCTCCGGTTTCTGCTTCACCATCCCCCACGACAGCAGCGACAATCAGGTCCGGATTATCAAAAGCAGCACCACAGGCATGTGACAGCACGTACCCCAGCTCGCCTCCTTCGTGGATCGAGCCGGGTGTTTCCGGTGTGCAATGACTTCCAATGCCGCCGGGGAAGGAGAACTGTTTAAAGAACTCGCGCAGACCTTCTTCGTTTTCACTTTTATCCGGATAGATTTCCGAATAGGATCCTTCTAAATAAACGGGACCTAGAACCCCCGGGGCGCCATGTCCGGGTCCGGCAAGAAAGATTGCGTCTAAGTCGTACTTCTTGATGAGCCGGTTCAGATGAATGTAGATGAAGGACAGGCCCGGACTCGATCCCCAATGGCCTAGAAGTCGATTCTTGATGTGCTCAGCTTTCAAGGGTTCCTTCAGCAGGGGGTTGTCCTGGAGATAGATCATGCCAAGGGTCAGGTAATTGCAGGCGCGCCAGTAGGCGTGTATCTTGCGCAGTTCGCCGGCGCTAAGAGGCTTTTCGGAAACCGTTGCCCTGGCTGGGCCGTATGCGCTCAGAGGCTTTACCGGTTCGCGCTTCAGGGGCTTCTTTTCAGTTTCGGCGATTGCTACGGGTGCCATATATCCTCCTTGGACGATGAAGTGAGGCTCTTGCGGGTTGGCTTTGCTGGTGGAAATTCGCAGTCAGCGCAAAAGTGGATCGCCATCAGAGCACCTGAAATCCATCCAGAATTTCAATACTTTTCGGGAACGAATTTTCTGCCCTGGAGCGATGCTTGATCATCGTACGCATGCTTCGAAGAACGTTTAGGCAGTTTCACTTTTTCTCGTGGGATCTTTTTATAAGGAATCAGGCTTAAAAGATGCGAGATGCAGTTGAGTCGAGCGCGCTTCTTGTCGTCGGAGGGGACAATATACCAGGGGGCATGTTCGGTATCGGTGGCGTCCAGCATCAGGTCTCGCGCTTGCGAGTACTCATACCACCTCTCGCGGGAGGGCAAGTCCACCGGGCTTAGCTTCCACTGGCGCAGCGGATCTTGAATGCGGGCCTTGAATCGTCGCTCCTGTTCTTCGTTGCCCACCTCGAGCCAGAACTTCAAAAGCATGATGCCAGCTTCCACGATGTACTTTTCAAATAGAGGACAAAGCTCAAGAAAGCGTCGATGCTGCTTCTCTGTGCAAAAGCCCATCACGTATTCCACACCGGCGCGGTTGTACCAACTGCGATCAAAGATCAAGATTTCGCCAGCGGCTGGAAAGTGCTGTACATAGCGCTGGATGTACATCTGGCTCTTCTCTCGATCAGACGGGGCGGGGAGCGCCAACACGCGAAATATGCGCGGGCTCACGCGTTCGGTGATGGCCTTGATGGTGCCGCCCTTGCCGGCGCCGTCGCGACCCTCAAAGAGGATGATGACGCGCACGCCATTGTGTTTTACCCACTCCTGGAGCTGGCACAGTTCTCCCTGAAGCCGTTTGAGTTCTTCTTCGTATTTCTTCCGGTTCAGCTTTGGCTTGGGGCTGACATTGTCCTTTTTCCGCTCGGCCATGATTGTCCTCCGACAACAAATCCGATCTTCTATCCTGGCCCTGCTGCTTTCGAAAGCGCCAGGCGCTAAACGACAAGCGTCACTTCAAAATCAGATGTGATCTGAATCTGGAGCGTATTGGCGAGGTTGAGCTATGCGGCAATATAGCTTTGTTCCGCCTCCTGCGTCTGCTGGACCAGAGAGTTCACCTGCTGCTCGCGATTGGCCTCGAGAGCTGCTGCAAGCGGAGGAGCATACTCTGGAATTACGCCTGATTGGTCTGCAAGTCGAAAGGGACCGAATCGCTATTCACCCAGAAATTACGCCCGCCTCCGCGGATCGGGCAATTAGGGAAACCCCTAGTTGGCGCGACCTCGTTCATTTTGGAATCACGGCCGAATCGTGGATGCCGAATTCGCCAATCGCACTTACTAACAATTCCATTATCCGAACCGCGAAGGCCCGCCTGGGAATGGCGCCGGCAACGCAGCGACGAGCTAGGTTTGCACAATCCTCCTGAGTTGCTTAGAAGGACCGAGGGAGAGCACGTCCGGCAGTGGATCTTGCTGAGAGAGAGTGAAACGCCTAACACCTCCCCGCTACGACGTGCGATCCTCCCCGTCTACCCACTCGACCGGATGGGTCGCGAGGTAGGCACTCACCGCTTCGCCGAGGGTTGCGAAAAAGGTTTGTTCGCCAAAAAGCGTGAAGAGCCCGAAACGTTTCAGCTTGTCCTTGACCGGATCCTTCATCTCCGCGAAACACATCTCGATGCCGGCGGCGCGTAGGGTGTCGTCCAGCTCGCGGACCGCATCGGCTGCGGTGACGTCGACGCTGGTGACCGGCTCCGCCGCGACTACGAGCCAGCGGACTGGCGTCGGCGAACTCGCAACGGCGTCCAGGACCCGTTCGCGGAACAGTTCAGCGTTCGCGAAGAACAGCGGTGCATCCCAACGGAACAACACGAGGCCGGGGATCAGCCGTGCCTCTGGATACCGGGTGATGTCGTGATAACCCCTGACATGCTGGACACGACCGAGCACGGCCGAATGCGGGCGCCAGCCGTCCCAGAGGAACTCGATCACGGCAATTACGATCGCGAGCGCAATGCCCGTAATGGCGCCAAACACGGCCACTCCCGCGAAGCAGGCCATTGAAAGCCAGAACTCCCAGCGCTGGATGCGATAGATGCGGCGCAAATCGGACACTTCGACCAGGCCGATGGCCGCGGCGATGACGACGGCTCCCAGGGCGGTCTGCGGTAGATCCTGGAGCAGCTTGGGTGCGAACACCAGCAGCAATGCGATCGCGATGGCGCCGACGACCCCGGTAAGCTGGGTCCTGGCGCCCGCCGCCTCGGCTACCGGTGTGCGCGAGGAACTGCTGCTGATCGGGAATCCCTGAAAGAAGGCCGCGGCGAGGTTGGCGACACCGAGGCCCACTATCTCCTGGTTCGGGTCGACGGGTGTACGCAGACGCGCCGCATAGGTTCGAGAAAGAACGCTGGTGTCTGCAAATGAAACAAGCGCAACCGCGAGGCCACCCATGAGGACCGGTACCAGGTCATCGACCTGGACAAGTGGAAGGCGCGGCGCTGGCAACCCGCGTGGCAGAGGACCAAGCACGGACACGCCGGCACGTGTTGCAAGGCGGAAGGCCGCAACCGCAACAGTGGCTGCGACCACGGCGATCAGAATGCCGGGGACGCGTGGCCGGCGCTTCAGTACAAGTATGATGGCGAGCGTGCTGGCGCCGATGGCAAGGGCCACGACGTTTGTGCTGCCGGCGAGCACCTTATTGACGATTCCCCACGTCTGGCGCAGGGGACCGCTCGCAGTGACAGAGAAGCCGAAGAGCTTTGGGACCTGGCTTAGCAGCACGGTCAGCGCGATGCCGTTCATGTAACCGTAGCGGATCGGCTTGGAGAGTAGTTCGGTGATGAAACCCAGACGTGCCAGGCCTGCGGCAACGCACACCACGCCGGAGACAATTGCCATCATTCCAGCCAGCGCGACCGCACGTTCGGGCTTGCCCACCGAAAGCGGCAATACAACTGTCAGGATCACGGCAGCGAGCGCGGAGTCAGGTCCAAGGACGAGAATGCGGCTCGGACCGAACAGGGCGTACGCGAGCAACGGCACAATCGTCGCATAGAGGCCGTTGATACCGGGTAGCCCAGATGCCTCGGCGTACGCAACACCAACCGGCACGAGCATGGTCGTCATGACGAGGCCTGCCACAAGGTCGTGCCGCAGCCAGGCTGAATCATATCGACGCAGTGTGTTCAACCCGGGAAGCCAGCGTATCCAGCCTCGATTCGCCTGCATTGCATGGCGGGTCAGGAGGCCAGGCTCCGTGGTGTGGGAGGAGAGCGAGTCAGTCATGGCTGCACAGCTCCAGTACCGAGGCCGATAATACGCTCCTTCAGGAATTCCCGGCCATTTCTGACTGCAGATTGTCTCGATCTCGTGGATCCAGCATGCTATTCCCAATTCGTATCGCTTGTCGCGGGAGATGAGCCTTTACTCCGGGAATTGAGTTGTTGACGTGCGTTCTTCCGCCGGCCGGAACGGTCTGCGGGCTGAACCTATTGCAGTCCCAGATCAGCCAGTTGCTTTGGATTCGCTTCATCGACTGCCAGAAGGTTATGGCAGGTAGTGCAGTCGTTGGAAATGGTCTTGCCGTCTTTTGTCTGATGGCTTCCGTCGTGGCAACGGAAGCAGCCAGGATAATCGTTATGGCCAATATTGTTGGGATGTGTACCCCATCTAGTTTTCATGAATGGAAATACATTTCGGTTATAGATTTCAGTGAGAGCCTTTGCGGCCTGATTGATGTCAGTCCGTTTCTGGCTCCAGATATTGGGATACTGAGTGCGATAAAACTCTGCAAGCCCACTCTCTATCTTTGCTTTTGCATCATCCTGTGAAGTGTACTGCGCCTTAATAAGAGCAAGGCCTTCCTTATGGACGAAGGGCAAGGAAGCACTAATTCCACCGTGTGTCATTACTCTATTGACCGCTCCCTCCGGAGTCTCAAATGAGTGTGCGGGCCTGTTATGGCAATCAATGCAATCCATCACATGTTTCTTAGCGTCTGGAGGCATTTTGACATCGGCGACGACATACTCTGTCGCCACTCCCTTGTTATTCACGGAAGCGACCCAGGGAATTGTCTGTTTCGTGCTGTCTGTAGCAACATATTCGATCCTGCCAAGATGCGCACCATGGATCCCGCTGATCTGACCGGAGATGCTCTTTCCGCCGATATGGACCAGCACGAGAGAGTGCTTTGCGGAGTTATTTTCATCGTCGCCAAACGTATTCTTCACAAGAAGCTTGTCGCCGACATTGAGCTGCGGGTTGTGACATTTGAAACAGGTCGCAGCAGCCGCGGGCACCTTATCTTCCGGCATGATGGGGCGTGAATAGTTATCGAGTACCACGTGCAGGAGTTGTCGCGTGCCGTTGAGCTTGGCGTCTACAAATCCCGGAACTCCCTCTGCGATGTGGCACTCCATACAGGCAACCTTGGCGTGTGGCGACACGTGATACGCATTCCACTCAGGCGTCATGACATGACAGCTCTGACCGCAGAAGGATGATTTATCCATATACGCCACACCGCGATAACTCGCAGTGCCTAAGATCACAAAGTTCACAAATGTGGCGCTGATAATGAAAATTAGCGCTCGACGAAAGAAAGGGCTGCCTAATTCAACTTTCGGAAATGCAGTGGGCAGTTGACCAACGGCCTTAAGCTGTCGCTTTCGCCATGAGATTCCGATGGGAATAAGAATCAATCCCAAGAAAAAAAGTATGGGCAGGCAAAGGTCAAAAATGATTCCAACATATGGGTTGGATGATCCACCGTGCCCGAAAGCATCTACAACCCAAAAGCCGATCAGAGTCAGGGCGGATGCAGTCGTGAGCCCGACTCCGATCAGGCTTATTGGGTTATTTCCAAGAAAGAGTATGGGCCTGACTCTACTCGTTCCGGACTGTTCTGATTGGGACATCGCTCATTTCTCGCCGTCATCTATTTCTTCTGCAGGGTCCTGATGTAGGCGACCACATCGGTGATCTGAGCGTCTGTGAGCTTGCCCGTATAGGCAGGCATCTTTCCCTTCCCATTTTTTGTGGCTGCGATAAGTTCTTCATCAGACTTCTTTACGATATCCGGTGAACTGAAAGAAATAGCCTTTGTGGATTTGCCTGCGGGCGTACTACCGCTTCCGTCGGCCGCATGACACATCTGACATTTGGATTTATAGGTATCTGCACCGGAACTCTGAGCAAAGGTAACCGTGCCGGCGGCGAGCACGCTGATAACGAAAAGACGAGCGGATTGTTTGAACATCATTTAATCTCCTCCCCTTTAACGACTAGGAATTATAGCGCAACGCCTAAAAAGCATAACGCACCGACAGTGTGACGATGTTTCCATGAAAATTCCTTGGTAGCGTCGGACCGACTGGCAAGCCTTCGCCATAGCCGTAAAAGTTATACTCTGCGTTCCACGTCCATTGCGGTTCCAGATCCCAGGACAATCCGCCATAAGGTGATTGAAAGTAAGACTGTAGCGAACCGTTCACCTGGCGTACGTTCATAGGATCTGTGCTCCCATTCACCGCACTGATTCGATAACCGGCATTCAGGTGAAAACGGTTTGATGGAGAGGAGACGATTCCAAAGGAACCATACTGCGTCGGCTGATCGTAATAACCATTGCTCTGGTAAGGGGTCCCTTCGTTGACGCAAACTGTCGGCGCTGTTCCTGCTATAGGCGGAGGAGGTGTGGAAGCGTAGCACAAGATCGTGGTGGAATAGACGTCGCTATAGCCATAATTCAGGTCGAGCGACCATTTCTCGCCGGGGGCGGCTGATGCTCCAAACGAGAATTCGTGATTGTGCTCGAGATGATTCACCGTCGTCACGTTATTGCGACTTTCGAAGATATTGGCAGCGCCTGAAAATGTGAGCCAGGGATGTGGCTGATAAGTTGTACGAACCACGTAGTGCTGAAGTTGACGTGGACTGATACGCGTAAACGCGTTGTCAGCGTACATGCCGTCAAAGTTGAAATTGATGCGCAACCGCGGAGTCGGGCGAAGGGCCGCGGAGAAAAGCCCCCAATTTTCATGAATTGGAGTTACATCTCCCAATTGGGTAATCGTACGGCTGCGATAACGGTAGCCCACCGAGAGGCGTGCACGAGCAGTCGCATCCCACGCAACAAGAAAGGTGTTAGCGTTGGTCTTCTGGTTGAGCAATTGATAGTCAGTCGTTGTTGTCGTAGTTGGATTGACGGGAGGAACTAGCATTGAACTTCCGGAATAGTCCGTCTCAGACAATATATTCCTGCCGGGTTGCCGAAAGTTCCAATAGTCATAAGCATCAGAGATTGAGATATTTTGCGTGATTTGCCATGTGAATCCGAAATCACCATTGACGTTGATGCGTTGAGCGTGCGCAGAGCCCGTCGTGATGGTTTGACGCACCGGGCCACGCGAACTGAAGCCGTTGAAGAGTTCATAAAAGTTGTTGAGGTTACTGGTCGTACCGTTGTAAAGCAGCCGACCATTCATCGTGAGCCTGGGCAGGGATGAGCTCCGGAAGCACAACTGCTCTGTAGGGAAGAGGGTTCGCACAGGAGCGTAACGTTGATACGCGAGAAAGGCGTTACATGTTGGATTTACGGTTCCGTTACTGTTGAACGGAGCAGAGCACGGAGTACCCCACACAGAGGAAAGATTGACTCCCAGACTTACAGGCGTCCCGTTCGGAAGTTGATAGTTTAGTCTCGCAAGCTGCCAATTTGTATTCGCCTTGTAGTAGGTGATGAATTGGTCGTAGCTGAAGATTGTTTTTGGATCCGGCTTCCAATCAACTCCCGCAAGCCAGTTGTCGGTGGAGTATCGCCAATTCTGAAATAGCAGGGCTTCCGTTCCCGCGTGAATCGAGCTGTAGGACGGCCCCTGGTTAATGTTGTGGTTATATCCAAAGCGGACGCTGAAGCGCGATAGAGGAGCCAACGTCAGGTTGAGATCGGTAACGTAGCGTACGGTGTTGAAGAGATGTAGCGAGTCAAGCGCAGGAACAAATGGATTCGAGTTTGGCGGAATGAGCGGATTAGCCAGAAGGTTGTAATCGAAGTATTGGCGGTACCGATGAAAGCTTCCTTGAAAGTCGTAGATGCGTCCCTTTGAAACATTGAAAACTGTCCAGTTAATGGGATCGCCGCCATAGCCGTAGCTACTCGTCGACAGATTGTCGAAGAAGGTCGCATGCATAGGATCCTTGGCACGCATCGTGAGCGATTGATTGAGGATGCGCGTCCCCGTGTGAAGATTGACCAGCGTGTCGTACATTGAGCCGCTTCCCGATTGCTCCACGATGTGCCCCCCGAGCTCCAGGGACTGATGTGTGACATATCCGCCGATCACCTTCCCTTCGGCTTCTTGTGGTGGTGCCTGTTGAGCAAGTGCCGTAGCACCAATCATGACGGCAAGGACAAGTCCGGCCATTTCTCGCAGTTCGCTCCGGAAGATCCCCAGTCGGGTCTCTACGAAGCGCGACAGCAACGAAATGGCGCATGTCATGCTCGGCCACCTTTAGTGGAAGAACACAGGGCTGGTGTTTGAACCGTGAATCTGCGTGTGGCAAACGGTACAGGCCTGATATTGATTTGCCATATTGTGAAACGAAGGAGTACCGGGAGCAGTAAAGTTGACGGACGCCGAATGGCACTGCAGGCAAAGAGTATTTACATTACTTCGATTCAGCAGACGCGGATTTGGCGAACCGTGCGGGAAGTGGCATGTTGTGCAACCCTCGGTCTTAATGGGAGGGTGCTCATACACGAACGGACCTGCGGTTTCGGTGTGGCACTTCACGCAGACCGCGTCTCCATCAACGCTGCTGCGTAATTGCTTCTGCTTGAACGTGCCGTGCGGATTGTGACAGTCGCTGCAGCTTAACAGTCCTTCGTCCACCTTGTGGTGGAACGGTTGCGCAAAGGCTGGCTTTATATCCGTATGGCAGGTGTAACAGAGCTTTGTCTGCGAATCCTTGAGTAAATGTTCTTCGCTCTTAAACTTATGTACGCTATGGCAACTTTCGCACCCTATGCCCGCTTCTCCGTGAGCCGAACGCTCAAAATTCGGATGCTCTCCCGCATGGCAGGTGAGGCATTTTTCATCCGCAACCTTTGCCGACGCCGTACTGAACTGGAAAATCTTCGTCGGATCGCCTCCGGATTCCACATGCTCTTTACCTGATCCATGACAGCTTTCGCAGGTGACGCCTTTACCCTCGTGCATCAGGGCGAGTTTTGAATGAGGATTGTCGGAAAACTTCTTTACAACTTCTGCATGGCAGGTCTCACAGACTTCAGAACCGATCTGATCGTCAGCTTTGCTTGTGCCCCTCAAATCCTTACTGGCCTGCCTGACTTCCGCTGGCGCCTCCGCCCACACGACTCCGCAAAGCCCATTCAGCAAAAGCAGAAACGCCGTGGTGAAGAGTATCCGTCTCATCTGTCGCTCCGAGGGAAGCTACTCGGCCCGTAATGTTTTTGAGAAGGCCCTTACCGAGGAGACCAATATTACCCGGAAGACAATCGGCAATTCAAATCGAACTGCCTGTGGTGGTGGCACAGCCGCATAAAGGGTCTGTGAATCGCCATCCCATCTTCACCAGCGTCGAAATCCCCAGAAGTCTATCCTCCCGTGTGGAGGGATGTCATCTGCAAAGACTGACAGTGTTAATTAAAAATCTTGAAAGTGTCGATATTCGGCACTTTCAGCCTCGTGGATCCGTCCGACAGTTGAGCAAACCACTGCTAAACCCGATCCAACTGCCACCAGAGGAAAATTGCCATCAACGATAGCTCTTACAAACCGACATCATTCATTGATTTCTGGTGCCCGGAGGGGGACTTGAACCCCCATGAGGTTTCCCTCTGCGGATTTTAAGTCACCCTCCGGGTCGCCTGAGTTTTAACAAAAGGCCATGATTTTTTGTCTCAGCCTGCATACCGGCGGCTTCCTTGCGTCGAATGATCAAAGTTTATGGTGCTTATGCGAACTTGCAGTTCTTTTCGGCGCCCCACCCGGCTGATACTCGATGATGCGCGAATTCCAGACACATGGTGTGGCGTCGCCGGAATATTGGTGCGTTGTCCAAAGCTTCGAACCGTCGCGCGGATCCCGCACCGTGAGCACCCCGACGGCGCTGGAGATGAGCGCGAGATTCATCTTGTTCGGGCAGGTGTACGGTTTCGTGCCGGCAATGACCGTCGTCGGGCCGCTGATGACATTTGGCGGATCGCTGGTCCGATGCGTCCACATCAGGATGGAAAGATCCGTGGTGGGTGAAGACGACGCAGCCACGATCCCGACGTTGCCCTTGTTGTCAACGCCAATCGTCGGAAACAGGGGGTTCACATTCTCGTTGGCGATTTTCGCGGTCTGCACGACCTTGCACGCCGTGAGATGGCTGCAATCGAGATCGGCCCAGAACATGATGTTGTTCTTGTCCTCGCCTTGCGCTCCGCAGTCGTGGGTACAGGGACCAGAGGCGAAGGCAATCTCGAGGTGCGAGCCGAACTGCACGAGATTGTTGAGCCGGTGATTCTCGGCTGCGCGCACACCGATGTCGCTGCCCGCCTGTGGAACCGAGGCCTTCGGGCCGCAACACGGGAAGTTGTAGAGCCACGTGTCCTGCTGCGAGCCGACATCGGTCTTGATGACCTGGTCTTTGCTGTACTCGCCAGTCGGCCCGTTCCAGGTGAAGGAATTCACGATCCATTCGAACGGAAAGTTGCTTGCGTTCTGGCAACCGCCGGGCTTGGCGCGGCTACAGGTGCGGGTGGCGAAGAGCGCGGGAGCGTTCGGCGCCTTGTTCGGGTCCTGATCGATGGCAGGGCGGATGTGCATCGCCATACCGTTTTGGCGGTTGATGTGCTCGGGGTCTTTCCCTTCCCCGATGCCCTTAACTTCCGACGGCGGGATCGCGAAACAGTCGTAGGCAACGCCCTTCATGGTGTTCGGGTCATCCTCGCCAAGGTGACCGCCGCAATAGTAGACGCCGTTCTTGTCGTAGCCGAGTTGCAAGGCGGGATCGTTGTTCAAACACGGTCCTCCCTGCAGGCAGGACATGTACACGCCATGCCATGGACCGGCGGGGTCAGCGGTTTCGCTGACCATGAAGCAGTCGTTCAGACACGTCGCGGTCAAGAGCCACCGGCCGATAAACTCATTGAAGACGATGTGCGGTTCGAACGGGCCGCGATCCTTGATGCCGGGGCGCTTGGGCGGCGGAGGCATCGCATCCAGGCCCGCCTTTCGAATAAAATCCGGCAGTGTCATCGAGTGAAGCAGCTTGCCTTTGTAGTTGTAGATATTGACGTGCTGCCAGGTGACTTGCACCACCTGTTTTCCATTGGCGGCGGCGACCATTTCCGCCTGGCGTCCACAGCGAAGCTCGTTCACGTTGCATTGCTCCGGTGTGGGACCCTTGTCGCCATCAAAGGAACGCACGATGGTTTGAGCATGAAGGAACGTCAACCCTACAAACACAAACAGAACCAGGGCGACAGTACGGAACGATGTTAGTGCAGGGTAGCGCATGAATCCAATCCTCCGAATAAACCCGTGATTTTTTCAAAAGCGTTCACGATCATGAAGCTAAAAAACTAGACACCTGACAGAAGGTTCAATATCCATATGCTTGACTGGTCCGGCGCGGGTCGCCGCATGCTACCCGCGCTCCCGAGTCTGGGTCAATGTAGATACCTTCGAAGCTCCCATCGAGCCATTCCCATGGACTGACGGGATCCAACTGGACTCCGCCCATGTCCAGCATTTTCTGGCGGAGCTTCTCGTCAATATCGGCTTCAATCATGTTTCCACCCCCCGGCCTATGGATCGCTCCGAATCGCGGCCGATGAACCGATTCCTCGATGGGCATTTTAAAGTCGAGAATATTGACGACGTTCTGAAGAATACACATCACCAGGCTGGCGCTGGGCGATCCCGATGCAAGGAGCGGCTTGCCACCTTTGAAAATGATGTTTGGAGCGAGGAAGACAGATGCGCGATCCCCCGGGTTCGGCATCACCCGGAGGAAGTGACCGGCGGAGGCGCAAATGCTCACCCCCTCAACAAAAAGTCCGTTCTCCCACGGGTCCGCCATGCATGAATGAAGCAACGAGACAACGTTCCCGTCGGGGTCGATCACAGTGACATGAGTGGTCCCCGGCGACGGCGGCGGAGAGGCCGGTAAAGGACCGGACATCTGCAACAGCTTGTAACGAATTCGCGCGTATTCCTTGGACGTAATGATATCCAGGGGGACGGGATGGCTATGTGGGTCCGTTTGACGAGCGCCCGCGGACATGACTTCGTTGCTGATCATGATCAGCTCACGCATCGTTTCCGCTGATTCACTCGGCGGCCCATACTTCCGCAGATTGATCTGTTCGATCATGTTGAGCGCTTCGATGATGTGCGTGCCGCCGTTATCGGGAGGCGGCGATGCAACAATATCCAGACCCCGGTACGTGCTCCGCGCCGGTTCATCCCACCGCACAGCATAGTTTTCGAAGTCGGCTGGCGTCATGACGCCGTCGTGCTGCCTCACGACTTCACAGTATTTCTTCGCAAACTCCCCGCGATAAAAATAGTCGCTGCCCTCGGCGGCCAGCCTCTCCAGCGTGTCGGCCGCGCGCTCCTGCTTCAGCACCTGGCCGGGACTCAACAGGCAGCCTTCGGGCATATAAATTTCGCGTCCCTGGGAACTGATGCCGATCAAGGCCGCCTGAGAGAACATTTCACCGTATAGGAACGGATAGATCGTGAAACCCTCGCGGGCGTAACGAATGGCCGGAGCCATGACCTGCGCTCGCGGCTTGGTGCCGAGCCGGGCAAGCGCGGCTTCAAACCCGCCCCACCAGCCAGGTACGCCAACTCCTCTGCCGGTCCGCAAATCGGCTGCCGAGAAACCTTTCAGGCGTGTCTTCGGCGTATTGATATCGCCGTTCACGTAACTGGTTTTGCCGCTGCGGGCATCGTAGTACAGCAAGCAGAAACAGCCAGTTATGGTCGTCAGATGCGGATCGGTGACGGTCTGTACGGCGGCCACGGCGCAGGCCGCATCACAGGCGTTTCCGCCTGACTTCATGATGTCCAGCGCCACCTTCGCGGCCAGCGGGCTTGAACAAATCACCATTGCGTTCTTCGCGACGACGGCCTTCTTTCGGCCAAATCGAGTGTCGTTGAACGAGTCCTCGCGGGCAGGAGCCGGTTCCGCGCGAAGCACCTGTGCCAGCGCCGCCGGCGCCAGCCCCGCAAGTTTCAGAAAATCGCGTCGCTGGGTCAAATGTGGACCTCCCCACTGAGTGCACTGCTGCTACAGTATGTCGCCCAATCCTTCGGCTTTGCGTATCGTCCGAGAGCGCATGACGAGGCACGGACCTCCATCCAGACAGCTGGGGTAAACGCCTCCCCATTTGCCCATCGCGTCGTCCGATGCACTCACCAGCAGGCTGTCGCTGTGCGCCGTGACCGAGATAAGCCACCGACCAATGAGCTCGTCGTAGAGTACGTGCGGCTCAAAGGGGCCTTTGCCGCTGTCCTTCCGTCCCGCAGTCGGATCCAAGCCAGCGTTGCGAACGAATGTGGCCACCGGGATGGATTGCAGCAGCTTGCCGCTGTAGTTGTAAATCCGCACGTTTTGCCACGTGACCTGCACCACCTGCCTGCCGTTCGCAGCCACGTTCGTCTCCGATTGGCGGCCGCACCAGTTTTTGCGTGCCTGACAGTCGGCCAGACCCGGACCGCGGTTGCCGTCAAACGACTGGACCACTTTCTGCGCTTCCGAAGCGGAAACAAATAACACACACAAGCAAGCAGCACGCACTGTAACGCACGACGGCCGATATGCTTCATGATCAAAACTCTTTCGATCCTCAGGTCTGCGGAATTTGGCGATTCAGAAGTGGAGTTGAGCGCCGGCTTGACGCCCGAAAAAGCTTTGCAGGCCGGCTCGGCGGCGAATCTCTTGATCGGCCGTGTTGATGGTGGGAACAATAATGAGGCCCATTTACGCGAGGAAATATGAACGGACCTTTTCGTTGGAACGAAATAACTCAAAAGCACCTGCTATTCTGCGAAACAAAAATGTATTTTGACGAACTAGCACTTATACGATCGCAAATTCGAACGTGTCAACGTTGATTTTTCCGATGTCTCTGACTGCGAAAATCCGATGAGGCGCCATCGGTTCGGCGCATGCCGGTTGCACGCCGATCGCGAACAAGCTCGTGTTCATGCCAACAGCGTCCAGTGCTTGTGTGGTTGGTTGTGTGAACCTGATGAGGATAGAGGCAAAGCCGCGATTGAAGAAGTTTCGGGTCTTCGCCTCCACCATGAATTTTTATCTAATCGAACATGTCGGGACAGGTTGCCGCGAGTTGCTCGTATATGGGCTGGAAGTGCAGCCAGCCGATGTACTCGCTCCCTACGTGTTCGCGACTGTAACGCGCCTTGTCTGGTGGAACGAGAACTGGTTTCGCGCCAGTCGCTTCGACCAGAAGCTGTTGACGGCAGCAACGTTCCAGCCCGATAAACCAGAATGCGGCTGAGTCAATGCTATGGCGACTGGCGGTAAACAGCCCGTGGTTCTGGTGAATCGCCGCTTTGACGTTCCGAAAGGCAGCCGAAACCAGTTCCCCCGCGCCGGTTTCGACGGCAACCGCTCCGGCTTCTTCCTTGATCAGGACATGATCTTCAAAGAAACAAGCGGCATCCTGAGTGATGGGATCGAGGGGTCGACCCAGAGAGGCAAACGCCGTGCCATAGATCGTATGCGCGTGACACATTGCCACGATGTCGGGATGAGCCTCATGCACAGCGGCGTGAAGCACGAACCCCGCTCGATTGACGGCATAGCTTCCCTCGACCACCTCTCCCTGATGATTGACGAGGATTAAATTGGACATTTTCACAAGCGAGAAATGGACCGCCATCGGATTTGTCCAGTACAGCTCGGAATGTTCCGGATCGCGCACGGTCAGGTGGCCGGCAAATCCGTAATCAAGTCCGTGAACAGCGAAAGCTCGGCAGGCCGCGACCAGGCGCTGCTTGCGATGAAGACGCTCATCAGCGGGGCTTGAGAATACCGGTTCTTCCGGAAACGTCACCCCCTGCTGCACTGGTTGATATATGGATTTCCGCGTCTTCAGGTCAATGCCGTCGAACCGCTCGTTCGGCACTCGGCGTTCAATTGCTTCGAGAGTCATATTTCGCTTCCTTTGGTGAGACGCACAAGCGGATCGCCGTTCGTTGCCCCATGATTGCGCACGCGGATATATTCATTTTCGATCGGCACAACCGCAATGCATTGATTGATTGCACGACTCCGGGTCGCTTGTGAATAAAAAATCCTCAAACGCTCGCAGCCGCGCACGAATAAGCACGGTGTAGTGTACACTTGACGGTTTCGACCTGTCGCGGTAACAGAACGTCAACCGCGCCGTAGCGGCATTCGACGCTGAGTGACGATCATTCACAAACAACCAGGAGCTGACAATGACCCCGCTTGAGACTTCCGTCGACGCTGCCGCGCTGCATAACGACGCCTTGGTTGCGGATATATCTTTCACTTGGATGGAAGTCGGCGACGAGAAGAAGAAGCTTGCTTCCTTGCCAAGGTTTAAAACCAGCGGCGTCAACTTTGTCTCCCTTACGTTAGCCTGCGACTCTCCGTCGCTGGAAGACACGGTTCGAAAGATTGCGAAGGAGCGCAACTACTTCCTATCGCGTCCGGATGAATATGTGCTGGTCGAGACCGTATCCGACATTCGCCGCGCAAAAAAGGAAGGTAAATTGGCGATCGGGTTCCACTTTCAGGGAACGGAGCCGATTCAGCGAAATCTTCACATGCTCGAGGTCTATCACCGCCTCGGCGTGAAGCAGATGATGATCGCATACAACGAGAAGAATTCCGCGGGAGACGGCTGCCATGAAAGAACGGACGCCGGTCTAAGCCGTTTTGGTATTCGCATGATCGCCGAGATGAATCGCCTCGGGATTCTGGCCGACGTAACACACACCGGCTATCGAACAACGATGGACGTGTTCGAAGTCGCCACAGCTCCGGTCATTTTCTCTCATTCGAATTCCCGCGCGTTGCACGACCATCCACGAAACATTTCGGACGAGCAGATTCGCAAGTGCGCGGCCTCGGGGGGCGTCGTCGGGATCAATGCAGTAGGCATTTTCCTGAATGGAAACAACGATGCCTCCGCGCAACAAATGGCGAGGCATATCGACTACGTTGCGCAGAAAGTCGGGGCAGACCATGTCGGCATTGGGCTCGATTATGTTTATGATGTACCCGCATTAATGGAAATGGTGGTTGACCACGCCGACCGCTGGCCTGAGGATGGCGGATACAAAGTGCCGACGATCGATTTCGTCGGTCCTGAAAGGCTCCCGGAGATCACGGAATCTTTGCTGAAGCTCGGCTACAAAGAGCACGACATGCGAAAAATCCTCGGCGAGAATTGGCTGCGGGTCGCGCAAGCAGTTTGGAAATAAAGGCCGGCAAGCCCATATTTTTTCGAAGAACGATCCCACGCCGGGCGATTCTCCGCTGCAATCTATGGAGCCGACGATCGGACTTGAACCGATGACCTGCTGATTACGAATCAGCTGCTCTACCAACTGAGCTACGTCGGCGTTTTGAAGAGGGGTAGATGCAGCTTTTAAGGTAGCATCGAGCCGCGATTGAATGCAAAAAGAGCAGCGGCAAACCCAGCGTATCGGTTACGAGCGATGCGTCAAACGCTGCATCAGCTTATCGATCCGGTCGCTCCAGAAATTCGCCATGGTTCGCGAAGAAATCTCCGACTGCCTTTCCGGTTTGATCGCGCCGTGGTTCGATGATGCAAGCCCGGGAAGTTCATAACTCGAAACCGGCTGGTTTGGGTGCTGCACAATCCAATCCAGAAGAATTGGGAACTGCCGCGCGATCCGTTCAATGTCCGAGACCTCAAACAGATCGGTGCAATATTCAAATGTGCCGGCAAGACCCTCCGGTCGTTCCGCCATTTGCAGCGTCAAATCAAATCTTGCCGTGCCCGGCTCGGTATCGATTTGTTCGAATCCGACCGTTTTCGATTCAGCCTGGGAATCAAATCCAAACATAATTTGAAACAGTGGAGATCGCATGGTTCTGGGATCAGGCTTCAAAACGCGTACCAGTTCCTGAAAAGGAATGTCGCTGTTTTCGTAGGCCTCCAGTGCGGTCGCGCGGACAAGCTGAAGCAATTCCCGGAAGCTCAAATTTTTATTCATCCGGCATCGAAAAGCCAACATGTTGACGAATAAGCCGATGATCGATTCGGTCTCGACCTGATTTCGATGGGTAAACGGAGAGCCGATACAAAAATCTTCCACTCCAGAATTCAAGTAGATCAGAAGCGCGAAAGCCGCCAGCAATGTCATAAACATGGTGGCGCTTTCCTGCCTGCCAATCTCGCTAAGCGCGTCCCGCACAGTCGCTGAGACAACCACCGGTATGGTCGCGCCCCAGGCAGTTCGTTGTTCGGGATAGGGCCGACTGAACGGCAACTCCAAAAAGGCGGGAGCGCCGGCAAGTTTTCCCTTCCAGTACTCGATCTGATCACCCATCGTCCCATCCGCCAAACGTTTGCTTGCCCAGAGGGCGTAGTCTGCGTACTGAACAGCAAGCTCCGGCAGCCGGACTGATTCATTCCGGATATATGCCTGATAGAAGGCATTCAGTTCTTCGTGCAGAATCGTTAGCGATCTGCGATCGGCAATAATGTGATGAATGTTAAAGAAAATGACGTGGCGGTTTTCCGACAGGCGGAAAAGGTGGAACCGAACCAGTGGCGCCCGTTGTAGATCGAACGATCGCCTTGCCTGCTGACGGATGAGATTGTGGAGGATAGAATCGCGATTGCTTTCGATCACCACCGACAGATCCGTGAACTCCACGGTGGTTTCCGCATGCGGCCATACGGATTGAAACAGCTCGCCCTCCTCTTCATAGAAGGAAGTTCGCAGGGTCTCATGCCGTTTTAGCAATGCATCGGCGGCCCTTTGTAATATCTCCAGATTGACCGGAGCATCCAACAGAAATGCTTCCGGAATATTGTAGGCGACATTTCCTGGAGAAAAATGGTCGATCAGCCACAAACCCTGTTGTGCATGGGTTTGCGGGATCTTTTCGCTGCGTTCCATGCGAGTCAGCGATCCGAGATCGGCGGAATTTTTTACTCCTTGAAGCGCATCCAACAGCTCCGGTTTTCGGCGGGTCAACTCAGCACGCAGTTGTGCGTCTACCGCTCCAGGAGGAGCAGTAAGCTGCAGACGTCCATCCCTGGCGTAAATTTCGATGTTGCGTTGTTTTAAAACGTCAAGGAACTGGGAATGGCTTAGTTCTTGCATAAAATGTGACAACCCAGCCGTTTGTGTCAAAACGATCTTCCCATGAGTGGAATCGTCGTAGCAATTTTTTTTTGGATGCAGGTTTTTTGATCAAGGAGTGACGGAAGAATCAACATTTCACTTCATTTTGCAGTTTGATTCGCGCAAGAGGGGTCTCGAGCAGTTTTCCTGTTGCTATAGATCGCAATCATCATCGAAGTGCCGTTTTTCTTGAGGAAAAGCGGCGTGGAGATCTTCGCTTCGATATACACCTAATACACCTACAAGAAAACTGCTCTAGATTTCGATTTCCTCGCGCTCTTCCGCGGCGGCCATAGATGGGCCTGAGGCGGACGCCCAGGAAAGCACCCGGACGTGCTGAGCCAGTTGGGCGGGCGTGGCGGCTTCGAAGATGGTGCGCAAGGAAACCTCGACCTGAAAACGCTCACGCACCCGGGCCAATACCTGGGTGCCGAGCAAGGAATGTCCGCCGAGCTTGAAAAAATCGTCATGAATACCGATCGGCTCCACGCCTAAGAGATCCTGCCACACATTTACGATGAACTGCTCAATCTCGCTTTCCGACGCTGTAAAGTCTCCCAGAGAATCGGATCTGCTGCGTGCATTTGCCGCTGCGCCGGAAGTAAATGCCTCCATCGTCCCCTGAAGATCGGAAATCTCCGCCCAGGCCTGCTTCTGTAAGGACCCGAAGCCGCGGGTGGAGATTAATATCTGCACCAAAGGAGAGTTGAAAATCCGGTCCAAAACTTCCGTGGCTTCCCGAGACAAAATGCCGTGTTTCAGTCTGCCTTCGCCAAGATGCGCCAGCGCCGGTGGAAGCGGAGTATCGACAGCCATCCCGGTTTCCCGCCAGGTGTCCCAGTTGATGGAGAGAACGCGGGTTCCAAGCGGATCGTCAAAGGCGGCGGCAAATGCATCGAGATATGCATTCGCCGCCGCATAATCCGACAATCCAACCGACGGTGTCACCGCGCTGATTGACGAACAGAGTAAAACAAAATCGAGGCCTTTGTCAGAAAGACATTCTCGGATCCATTCTGTGCCTTGCACCTTAGGTGCAAGGACAGCCAAGACCTGCTCGCGCGATTTTGCCTGCATAAGGCCCGCTCCGGCGACGCCAGCCGCATGGATGATTCCATGAATTGAACCATATTGCTTGTGGACAATTGAGAGCACGCGCCGCATGGCTTCGGGATCGCAGGCATCCGCTTCCAATATTAAAACCTCTCCGCCTGCTTCTTCGATGGCGCGCAGGCCGCGAATCTTCCGCTGCATGGATTCCGATATATCTGAGGCCTCCAGGAGGGCATCCCATTCGGATGCGGCGGGAAACGGCGTACGAGAAGTCAGGACAATTCGAGCCTGTGCCTTGGCCGCCAGATGCTGGGCCAGAACCAGCCCAACGCCTCCGATTCCACCGGTAATGAGATAGGTGCCGCGCGGTGTGAGAGAAATGCTGCTGTGCGAAGCATCGTCTTTCTCGATGGACGATTCCAGGCGAATCGGATCGTATTGCTGAATCCAACGCGCCGTTCCACGGTACCCCACAATTTCATTCGCAGCGGCAGATAGAAGTTCCATTGCAAGCTGCCGCCCGGCCTGAGCGATATTGGAACTCAGATCGACATCGATCGCCCGGTAGGTGACGTTCGGGCATTCCAGGGCAATGACTTTGCAGAATGCAATCCAGGCAGACGTTGCCGGAGAAGAAACCGGCTCACCCAGGATACTGTAGGCGCGATCCCCGACAATGTTCAGTTCACACGGTTTCCCCGGGCTGCATTCCTCCAAGGCTTGCATCAGAAACATGATGCTAAAAATTCCGTGGTCAAGGATGAAATCCCAATTTGTTGCTGCGTTCGAATTCGGCAACCAGCCGTGAATAATCCGGCGCGGCCAGCGCCCCTCGGTTTGCAGATCGCGAACCAGATGTAAAAACTCTTCTCGATTGGCCGGGTTCAGTTCATAGAGTCCCGGCGAGATTTGCTGGTACCGCGCGCCCGATCGCACTCGAACAACCTGCCCGTGAAGCTGCAAATCTTTTGTAAGATTGCTAGCGAGTTCTCCGTCCTCAGCAAAGAGCAGCCATACATCCGTCTCGACAATTTCCGATTTCCGCAGAAGCTCCGGGACGCTTCGTTTCCATGAAGGCACGTAGAACCAATCGGCGATGTCTACTTGCTTTTCCAAAGATTGCGAAACGGACGCCGCTTGCGTTTTCCTTGGTTCAATCCAATAGCGCTGACGTTCGAACGGATATGTCGGCAGCGACAATCGAATCCGACGCTCGGCCCGATACAGTCCGTCCCAGTTCAAATTTGCGTTCAGCAGCCACAACCGCCCCACCGCCGCCAGCCAAATGTCGCGGTCTGCTTCTTTTGCCAACAGATGGCGTAGCGATGCAATCAAAGGCAGGGTGCTGCGTGGCTCCAGTTGAGTGCGCAGCAGAGACAACAACGTATCGCCAGGACCGACTTCGAGTAGGACGTCGACTGACTCACGCAACAGGTTTCGCCCACAGTCGGCGAACCGTACTGTATTGCGAAGATGCAATCCCCAATATTCAGGACTGGTCGCTTGGCGATCGGTAATCCATGTGCCGGAGACATTCGATAAATAACGAATCCTGGGCGAATGCAATTCGATCTTCGCCACGGATTGGACGAATTCGCGAACCACGGAATCCATCATCGGAGAGTGAAACGCATGGGAGGTTCGCAGCCACTTACAGTCAATCTTTTTCGTCTTCAGCGTGCTTTCAAGCGCGGCAATGGCGGCTTCCGAACCGGACGCGACCGTCTGACGCGGAGAATTTATCGCGGCGATCGACATCTCGGCAGAGATGAGTGGTTCCAGGTCCTGCTCCGAGAGATGGACCGCCAACATGGCGCCCGGCGGCGCCGCCTGAATCATTTTTCCCCGGGCGGCAATCAGCGCCAGGGCATCGTCGAGCGAAAATACCCCAGCAATACATGCGGCAACATACTCGCCGACGCTGTGTCCGAGCATCGCCGATGGCTGGATGCCGCAGTCCATCCACAGACTGGCCATCGCGTATTCGATGACAAAAACCGCAGGTTGAGTAATGGCGGTCTGATTTAACCGGCGTTCGGCTCCCGTTTCTTCGCCCGGCGCCGGATAAAGAATCTCCCGCAGATCCAAACCCAGATGCGGCTTAAGAGTCTCACAGCAACGATCAACGGCGTCACGGAATACCGGCGCTGTACTGTACAGACCCCGGCCCATATTTACGTATTGCGAACCCTGGCCGGGGAAAAGAAATGCAATTTGCGCCCATTCGATTGGAGCATCGCCTGTTCTGAACTGTTGCTGTCCAGCCCGTGATGCCCGCGCCGTCTGCAAATTTTCTCGCAAGTTTTTCGCATCGGAGGAGACGATGATCCGGCGATGCCGGAAAGCCTGTCGCCCTTTCTGCAATGTGAAGGCAATATCCGCGAGGTTCGCGGAAGGATTCTCATCCAAAAACACCGCTAGCCGCTTGGACTGCATCTCCAGCGCCGACGCGGTTTTTGCCGACAACACGATCAACTGCGACGTTGAGGAAGGGTCCGAGTTGAGCAGCGGCGCTTCCTCCAGCGAAACATGTGCGTTGGTACCGCCGATGCCAAACGAACTGACGCCGGCGCGGAAGGGCCCAGGATTCTGGTAGGGAGCCAGAGAGGTGTTCACATAAAACGGAGTCTTCCCGAAGTCGATTAACGGGTTCGCCTGGGTGAAATGCAGCGTGGGAGGAATTGCGCGGTGCTGTACGCAGAGAGCCGTTTTGATGAGGCCGGCGATTCCAGCAGCGGCATCGAGATGTCCGATGTTGGTCTTCACCGCGCCCAGCGCGCAGGAATGCGGACGCATCTCCCCCGATTGAAATGCTTTCGTAAGCGCGGCAATCTCAATGGGATCGCCTACCTCGGTCCCCGTTCCGTGCGCTTCCACATACGACACAGATTCTGGCGCAAAGCCCGCCATCTGCATGGAGCGGCGAATCGCTTCGCACTGGCCTTCGACGCCGGGCGCGGAGTACCCAACCTTGGCGGAGCCATCATTGTTGATTGCGGCGCCGCGCAACACCGCATAGATGTGGTCGCCGTCTGAAATTGCGTCGTCCAGGCGCTTCAGGATGGCAACACCGACGCCCGCTCCCGGTACCGTACCGGAAGCCGCCGCGTCGAAGGCGCGGCAATGTCCGTCGCGCGACAAAATCATTCCGGGGACATACAGATATCCAACCGGCTGCGGAAGTGAAATAGAAACGCCGCCGGCCAGCGCCATATCGCATTCGCGCCGCAGCAGACTTTCAAATGCCATCTGCACAGCCACCAGCGACGTGGAACACGCCGTCTGCACGCCGACAGCAGGACCTCGCAAATTCAACTTGTATGAAACCCGACTGCAAAGAAAATCTTTATCGTTGCCGATCATCACCTGATAGGCGCCGGCGGAAGCAACCAGATCGGGATTGGACGCCAGGTTGATGGAGCCGTACAGGTTCATTCCCGTCCCGGCAAAAACACCGATGGCTCCGGGATAGCTGGCGGGATCACACGCAGCGTCTTCCAGGGCTTCCCAGGCACACTCAAGAAAGACCCGTTGCTGCGGATCGATAATCTCCGCTTCGCGCACGCTGAAGCCAAAAAACGATGCATCGAAAAATTCCGGTTCGCGAACGGTGCTGCTGGCGCGAATATAATCCGGATTAGCGATCAGAGCTGGATCGACGCCAGCGGCGGACAATTCTTCGTCCGAAGCCAACCGGACAGATTCCACGCCGTCCGTAAGGTTTCGCCAAAATTCCTTCACCGACGAGGCTCCCGGAAAACGTCCGGCCATGCCGACGATCGCGATTCCCGCATTGTCGCGTGCTTGTGAAACTTCTTTCATAACGCTCTCGTTAAACACTGGCCTCTACCTTATCAGCTCCGCTGGTGGTTTCATTCCCGCTCGATTGCTCCATCCATCGGGTCAGCGATCGAATGGTCGGATACTGAAAAAAACTGATCAGCGGAATTTTCAGGTTGAGGCTTTGATTCAGCTCTCCGTGCACCTTCACGATTTGCAGCGAGTGTGCCCCTAGATCGAAGAAATTGTCGTCCAGACCCACTTTTTCAACATTCAGCAGGCTGCGAAAGATATTTGCAACCGACTCCTGCAAACCGGTGGCCGGAGCGACGAAGTTCGAAGCATCCCGCTCCGTCAATTTTTCAGGCGCGGGTAACGCCGCACGATTCAATTTTCCATTCGGCAGTCTCGGCAATTCATCGAGAAAGACAAACGCACCGGGGATCATGTAATCCGGCAATGTCTGTCGCAAGCTGTCCCGCAGCGTCGGAATCGAAGGCAGCTCGCCCTCGATAGCAACCACGTATCCGACCAGCCGCTTCTCTCCGTTATCTTCGCGTAACAGGGTTACCGCGTCGAGAATACCCGGACAGTTTCGCAGTGCATTCTCAATTTCTCCCAACTCGATACGGAACCCGCGGAATTTCACCTGATTATCCAGACGCCCAAAGAAATCGAGCGTGCCGTCGCTGCGATAGCGGACCAGGTCGCCGGTGCAATACAGTCGCTCATCGGGTTTTTCAGAATTCGAAAATGGCGAAGAAATAAATCGCTCGCCGGTCAAATCTGGCCGGTTCAGATATCCACGAGCCAGCCCTTCTCCGCCGATCCACAGCTCGCCCGCAACCCCCTGCGGCACCGGCTGCAGAAAGCTATCGAGGACATAGAACGTCGTATTTTGGATGGGCCGCCCGACAGGGATTGCTCCTGTTCCTACTGCTTCCAAATGCAGCACCGCCGACCAGATCGTCGTCTCGGTGGGACCGTACATGTTCCATAGGCTCTGGGATCGCACCAACAACGACCGTGCCAGATCGGTGTCCAACGCTTCTCCGCCGCAAAGAATTTTGGGCCGCGGATCCCCTTTCCATCCCGCCGCGACCAAAAGCTTCCACGTCGCGGGAGTTGCCTGCATCACCGTAGGCCGATAGCGCTCAATGTCCTCCATCAACATCGCCGGATCGCCGGGCTGAAGCGCCACGCAAACCGTTGCGCCTGCGTATAGAGGCAGCAACAATTCCAGGCCCGCGATATCGAAGGAGACCGTCGTGACCGCCAACAGCATGTCGGCAGGGGAAAATCCAGGCTCCTTCGACATGCTCTCCAGGAAATTCAGCAGCGCCCGATGGGTGATCTGCACGCCTTTCGGCCGACCGGTCGAACCCGAAGTGAAAATGACATACGCCAGATTTTCCTGACGGGCGGGTTCGATAAAGATCGGAGCATCCAGTGGCAGCGCGTCGAGGTCTTCCAGACAAATTATCTGCGTGTCGCTGTTTCGGATCTCTTCCGGTAACTTCGTCAACAAATGTCCGGAAGTCAGAACCGCCAGCGGCCGCGCGTCCTCAAAAATATTCGCGATCCGACCCTTTGGATAGGCCGGATCGAGCGGAATATACGCTGCGCCGGATTTCGCGACTCCCAACAATGCCGTGACCAGATCGGCAGATCGTTCCAGGCAGACCGCAACCAGCTTCTCCGGTCCTGCGCCCCGCGCCTGCAAGACGCGCGCGATGCGGTTCGCCTGCCGGTCCAGTTCACGATATGTCAGCGACGTTTCACCGGCCATCACCGCTACGCGGTCTGGTGTTGCGCGGGCGTGTTCCTCGATTTGCTTATGGAAACAGAGATCGTCCGGGATTCGCTCTTCGGTCCGATTCCATTCGACCAGTAACCGATGCCGCTCCGGCGCGGAAAGCAGCGGAATCGAACTGATCTTTTGTTCCGGCGCGGCGCACACCGCGTGAAGAATAGCCAGGTAATGTTGCTGTATTCGCTCGATCGTCTCCTGCAGGTACAAATCAGAGTTGTAATCGAAGTACACCCATAACTCGCCATGTCGTGGAAACACTTCTACAGTGAGATCGAACCGGGCGGTATCGACGTCGAGTTCGAGCGGTGTCGTCCTGATTCCTGCAAGCTGAAGTTCTTCCAGGGGAAAATTCTGCAGGATGAACATGGTCTGAAACAGTGGTGAATGGTCCAGCGAACGCCCCGGACGCAACGCCTGCACCAGTTTGTCGAAAGGAACATCCTGATGCTCGTAAGCGCGCAGGGTCACGTCCCGCACTCGCTTCAGCAATTCCGCAAATGCTGGATCGCCGCTTAGATCGGTTCGCAGTACAAGATTGTTTACAAAAAAACCGATCAGCGGGTTCAGCTCCGCGCGGCTGCGATTCGCCGACGGCGAACCCAACACAATATCGTCCTGGCCCGTGTAGCGCGCCAGAAGCGCGTTGAAGGCGGCCAGCAACGTCATAAACAACGTAACCCCCCGACTCTGGCTGAGCTGTTCCAAGCTGCGCAGCAGTGCGGACGGCACAACCAATTTCGATCGAGCGCCGCGAAACATCTCTGTCGGCAGCCGACGATTGTCCGCAGGAAAGCCCAGCACCGGGGGCGCACCGGCCAACTGTTTCTTCCAGTACGGAAGCTGCCGATCCAGTTCTCCAGATTCGAGCCAGGTACGTTGCCAGTCGGCAAAATCGACATATTGAACCGCAAGTGGCCTGAGGGAAGGTTCGCGGCCAGTCGCATACGCCGGATACAGTTCGCTGAACTCGCTTACCAGCACTCCAATCGACCATCCATCGGAGATGATGTGGTGCAGAGTCAACACCAGCACGTGATTTTCCGCGCCGACGGTCAATAGCTGCGCGCGAAACAGTGGGCCTCGAGTGATATCGAAAACCTCTCGCACCAGTTCCGCAGCAAATTTCCCTAAGGCAGAACCGGCGCCGTCATCCCGAAGATGCTGCGCATCGATAATCTGGAGATCCCAGCTGGTTCCATCGCCGACGACCGCCTGCGGCATACCTTCCAACTGCACAAAGCTGGTCCGCAGATCTTCGTGCCGCCGCACGATCTCGCGCAAAGAGCGTTCGAGCGCATTTACATCCAGCGGGCCTTCCATCCGCAGCGCCACGCCAATGTTGTACACAGAGCTGTTGGAGTCAAGCTGGTTCAGAAACCATAGCCGCTGTTGTGCAAACGACAACGGAAGAGGCCGGGAGCGATCAAACCGAGCAATTCCTGTTTCCGCGGCGCGTGGAACTTCCCGCGACGCACGTAAAAAAGCAATCACCTCCGGCTTGCGTTCGCCGAGTTCTTTGCGTAGCTCAGGAGTCAGCACTCCCTGAGGCGCGCTGCACTTCAACGCGTCGCCATCCAGCGAAAGCGCGACGTTTTGTGCGCGTAGATAGCCGAGCAGTTCGACGAGCGATCTCATATACGAATCTCGTCCTTCTGCGATAACGCAAGATGATCTTCGGAATTCCCTTGCGAGGCCCAGAGCCGGGCGTCCAGCATCCCGGCAATTTCAAAAACGGTTGGATAGTCGAAGATAACCGTCGGCGACAACTCCTGACCGAGCGCGATCTGCAGACGATTTTTCAGATCAACCGCCATCAGCGAGTCCAGCCCGATGTCGATCAGGGCAGCATCCATCGGGAGGCTTTCATCGGCGCGATATCCCAGCACCCGGGCGGCTTGTTCCACAACAAATGCCTCAATATATTTCTTTCGATTCTCCGGTGATAAATCCAGGGTGGCATGCAGGCTTGACTGCGCCGGTATCGCGGACGCCACGGTACTTTCACGCTTCGACGGTGCACCGCCCATCAACTCCAGCAAAGGCCGGTCCCTGTTCACTTCAAATAGCGGCTTCAGGGTTTGCCAATCAATGTCCGCGATCATCACCTGCGCGCGCGGAGACGCAACCAGCTCTCCCATGCGCTGCAAAAGTTTCTCCGAAGACATCGGCAGCATTCCTGCTTCTTTCAAGCTGTTTCTATTTTCCGGAGTGACCAGGCGCATGACATCCCAGGCACCCCAATTTACCGAAAGCATTGGCAGACCGGAAGCGCGGCGATAGTGCGCAAAGGAATCCAGAAACTGGTTGGCAGCCGCATAGTGGGCCATCCCCCTGGCCCCCAAGACGGATGTGGTCGATGAAAAAGCCAGAAAGAAGTCGAGCGGCATTGCCTGGCTGAGTTCATGCAGCATCAAGGCGCCCGAGACCTTCACCCGCAGCATTCCCTCAATTTGGGAATCGGTCATCTCTGCCAACACTGCCCCGTTGACCTCGGTCGCGGCATGAAAGATTCCGCGCAGCACCGGCAGGTCTCGGCCAAATCGATGAAACAAAGCTTTCATCTCAGTTGCAGAGGCGACGTCTCCTTCGACTATGGTGACCTTCACTCCCAATTTTTGAATCGCTTCGACCGCCTGCAACCGTTCTTCCGCAAACACGCCTGCCTTTTTGCCCAATCCAGTTCGACTGAGCAGGACGAGATGGCCGGCACATTGTTCCGCCGCCCACCGGGCGAGGCGCAGCCCTACGCCTCCAAGGCCGCCAACCAGCAAATAAGCGCTATCTTCGCGCAGACCCGTAAATGTGGAGGTTGGGGCCGCTGAACTCCGCAGATGAGAATGTTGCAGCCTGGGGACGAAGCGTTGTCCGCCGCGATAGACAACTTGATCTTCCTTGTTACCGCTCAGAATTTCCACGAGAAGATCGGAAGCGGCTGCTTCGGGGGAAAGTGCCGGATCAAGATCAATCAGCGCACGATATATCTCTGGAGATTCCACGCTGAGCACTCGACCTACACCCCAGGCCATCGATTGAATGGCTCCGCCTATTCCGGGAGAAGAAGTTTTGGTCGCCTGCGCTCCGCGGGTCGCGATCCAGAGATGCGCATTCCGCGTCCTGGATTTCAATAAACTCTGAATCAAATGAATCAATGCGGGAGTGGATGCCGCCTCCTGCGAGAGTGTTTCAATCCCGACAAGCCCCAATTCCGCAGCATCAACATCCCACAGATATACCACTTTGAGCGCGGCATCACCGACTCGCGTCTCCAGATGGCGAAGCGTTTCTGAAACTTCCCGGCTCGAGCCCGGACGCCGGGCGATCTCGGATTTTTCTCCCTGGGCAGCGAGGGATTTCTGCAGTGCGTCTCCAATTCCAAAATCGTCGGCAAAAATTATCCATTCCCGACGAGTCCCCGAAAATGACGCTAGAGATTTTTTCGGTTCGGCATCCGCTTGCGCCACGATCAGGCGCTGATGGGACAACACGCCATCTTCCCGGACATACGAAATTGTCCGGCTGAAATTCATCCCGGCCTCCCGCAGCAGGTCCGTCCACGCTTCAGCGGAAATTAAGGGATGCTGGGAACGAAGATCAAGGTCGGTAAAGCGCCACCATCCATCCGTCAGCCCAAACGTCAGTTCGAGCCAGCGATCGGGCCGAACACCTTCCAGCAGCAGCACAAAACCGCCGGGCGCAAGCAGTGAGTGCGCGTGGGCAATCGTGCGGCGCAGGTCGGCGGTGGCGTGCAGTACATTTGCCGCCAGGATAATGTCATATTGACCTGGCTGAAAACCCTGAGCGCCAGGATCGCTTTCAATATCCAGTACGCGATAGCTGATCGATGGAAATTGAGAGAATTTGTTTCGGGCACGCGAGAGAAATACCGGAGACACATCGGTAAAGGTGTAATCGACTTCCGTTTGCGCGCCTGCGAGACCGGCCAGCACCGGCCGGGTGGTCGCGCCGGTGCCCGCGCCAATCTCGAGAATGCGCGCCGGGCGTCCAGCGATCTGGTCAACAATGGCGCGGATGACCTTTGCAGTGTTGTCATTGAAGAAGCGGCAAACCGGCGAGTGCTCGTAGATTTGCTCCGCCTCTTCGATCGAGCCATCGGCAAACACCAATTGCATGGGATCATAGGCGCCCTGCAGCACGGCGGAGAGCTTCTTTCCGCACCGCCGCAGAACATTCGTCTCCGCCAGACACTCGGGAAACTGCTCCCCCAGCCGTTCCAACTCACGGTCTGGGTCGGGACGCGGCTCAAAATTTACGAAACGAAAGCGGTCCCCGATTTCTTCGACAATCTTGTCCTCCGCCAGCATGCCGAGCATACGGCTGAGAACCCGACGCCGTGGCGGAATCACCTTCAACTGACGGCACAGCTCATCCAGGGTAAATTCTGAGGTGGGCAGTATCGAGAGACCCGCTTCGCGAAACGCCTGGAGAATGTAGGTGGCATATGTCGGCATCACCAATTCCATCAGCTGTTCGACGCGCATCAATTCCGCCGTTGCCGGTGTTCGCGACATGGAATGGAGCAGGTTTTCATCCAGCTCCGCTGCCATTGCTGGAGACAGCTTTTGCGCAGACGGCTTCGTCTGCCAGACCAGGTCATAGACCCACTCGTCTCCATACTCGGCGGATTGACTCACGGCGGCCTTAGCCCGCGGAATATCCGCGTCTGCATCCAGCGGTTTTACTTTCGTGACTTCGCGGGGGGTTTTCGACTCGATCCAATATCGTTCCCGTTCAAAGGGGTAGGTGGGTAGAGAAACGGTCGGTGCGGCGTTGCGATAGAAACCATCCAGCTCCAGCTCGCAACCGACAACATACAGGGCTGCCGCCGCGTTTAGAAATTCCCGGCAGTCTCCCCGCGCACCCAACGATGCCAGCCATTGGTCTGTTGCATTTTCTCCCCGCTTCTCTGAACATTCCGCCAGCTCAAAAGCGTTGCCTATATAAAGGTGGATCGCATTGCTGTCCTTAGCTAGAACAGCTAGGGAAAGCTGAGATGAAATATCTGCCTGCGAACGTTGCAACCAGTAATTCGCACAATGTGCGGACTTCTCATTCGAACCTGAAATAAACGGTATCCGAGGCTCCTGAAATGAAATGTTGCGGGCACATTCGTTGAATTCCGTCGAATTTCCTGTCGCATCCGCTACCGCAAGCCGCAGGCCGTCCTGAAGATCGAAAATGCCCGCGACGCAAGCCGCGACATACGCGTCCACTCCATGCCCGGATACTGCGGCAGGTTCGATTCCGCAGGCGCGCCATAACCCGGCCAGCGCATATTGCGCCACGAATGCCGCGATCTTTGAAGCCGCCGGGTTTTCCGCCTTTTCTGCTATGCCGTCTTCGCGGCCAATCTTCCAGGCCATCTCTAGCGGCGCGTTCCATTCATTCCGCAAAATCTCTTCACAACGCTCGACCGCCTCACGAAATGCCGGCGCTTTGTCATATAGTTCCCGGCTCATCCCCTGGCGATGGAATCCACCGTCGCCAAAAATAAATGAAACGCGTGGAGCATGGACCGCCGCGCGCCCGGTGGGGATTGCTGCAACCTTCTCACCCAACCGTAGACGGTCCAGAAGCTCTCGCAATTCTTTATGAGAGGCCGCGGTGAACGCAGCACGATACTCAAAATGCGAGCGCCCTGCACTCAGCGTGTGCGCGATGTTTCCCAGCGGAAGTGAGGGATACTCCATTAAATGGCGATGCAGACGTGCCGCGGTTGCAGCCAGGGCCGAGCGGGTTCTGGCGGAAAGTGTAAAGAGGAATGTCCGGTCTTCCGCCGTCGCAGAAGGTTCGACCTCTGGATACTCTTCGACGATCACATGGGCGTTGGTGCCGCTAAAGCCGAATGAACTGACGCCGCCCACCCGCTTCTGCCGGCGCGGTTTCCATGTTTTCAGCTCTGCCGGAATCTTCAGCGGCAGCCGATCCCATTCAATATGGCCACTGGGTTTATCGAAGTGAAGACTGGCGGGAATTTTCCCATGCTGAATCGAAAGCACCAGCTTGATCAGTCCTGCGATTCCGGCTGCGGATTCGAGATGGCCCAGGTTGGTCTTTACCGAACCCACAAACAACGGGTCGGATTTTCGTGATTCGGTGGCGAAGACTGTGTTGAGCGCTCCCGCTTCAATGGGATCGCCCAGCGTGGTGCCGGTTCCGTGCGCTTCGATGAAATCGACTTCATCCGGCTGCATCCCGGCATCTGCCAGCGCAGCCGCAATCACCGCTTCCTGCGAAGGCCCATTTGGCGCGGTTAGCCCGCTACTGCGCCCATCTTGATTGCACGCAGAGCCGCGAATCACAGCCAGAATGCGATTGCGATCGCGAATCGCGTTCGGCAAGCGCTTCAAAACGATCATGCCGCATCCTTCGCCGCGAACAAAGCCGTTGGCGGAATCGGAGAATGCCTTGCAGCGGCCATCGGGCGCCATCATTTTGCTTTGCGATAAAGCGATGGTCACATCGGGATTGAAGATCAGATTGACACCGCCAGCCAGCGCCATTTCACATTCGCCGAGACGCAGGCTTTGACATGCCAGGTGAACGGCGACCAACGAGGCCGAACAGGATGTATCCACCGCCAGACTGGGTCCCTGCAATCCCAGCACGTAGGAGATACGACCCGAAGCCACCGCATGAGAAAGCCCCGACGCAAAATATGGCGTGATCTCTTCCCTCGCGGAATTGAAGGCTACCTGGCCATAGTCGCCATTGCAGATACCAACAAACACGCCCGCGGAGGTACCCGATATCTTCGCTGGCGCAATTCCGGCGTGTTCCAGCGCTTCCCATGTGGTCTCCAACAGCAACCGCTGCTGCGGGTCCATACAAGCGGCTTCCGCCGGGGCAATTCCGAAAAACTTTGGATCGAACTGATCGTGGCCTTCGATGAATCCGCCCCAGCGGGTCGCCATCTTGCCCGGCGTATCCGGATTGGAATCGTAAAATTCTTCGATATTCCATCGCGAAGATGGGACTTCGCCAACCGCATCCACACCCTGGCTGAGCAAGTTCCAGAATTCTTCCGGGGAATGCACCCCTCCGGGCAAGCGGCAGCCGATGCCGACAATCGCCAGCGGAACTCTGCGTCTGCGTTCAGCCGCCTGCAGCCGTTCATTCAGTTCATCGGCCAGCAATGCAAGCCGTTGCGGAGAAAGCCTGGAGATTCTGTCCAGAAATTCGCTCACTGGATACCCCCCATCGCTCTCGCACTCAATAGCCGATCGACTTCTTCATCGGTCAGAGATTCAATATTCTCCAGCAGATTCGAAGGCGCGAAATCAGTTTCGCCATTGGGTGCTTTCTGCTGAACCGCGCTCCCATCATCGGCAAATATGTTCTGCGAAATATACCGGACCAGCGCGTTCAACGTCGGATAGTTGAAGAGCAGCGTTGCCGGAAGGCTGCGCCCAAGGGATTCGCTCAGCGCATTGCGAAGTTCAAGCGACAGCAGTGAATCGAGTCCGAGTTCCTGCAATGGCTGCGCCGGATCGATCTGTTGAACGGAGATCAGTCCGAGAATGGTCTGCACCCGTTTTTCGAGCAATTCGCGCAGCAACACGTCCCGTCTTGCCAAACCGGCATCCTTGAGCTGCGGCAGCCAGGATGAATTTTTGAGCCGCGAAGGAGGGGGTTGCGGCGCAGGACGCGCTGCCTGCAGCTCCTTCAATAATGGAGAATTTCTGTCGGCTCCCGCGCCTCGAAAATATGCATTCCAATCGATCCGCGCGGCAACAAGCTGTGAATACCCGGATTTCATGGAAAGTTCCAGCATCCGCAGACCCTCGTTGGTTGAAACGCCATCCAGACCGGTCTTCGATTCCGAACTGACGACTTCGCCGCGCCGGGCCATCCCGGTTTCACTCCACGCGCCCCAGTTAACGCTCAGCCCAGGCAGTTGATGCGAACGCCGATATTGCGCCATGCCATCCAGAAATGCATTTGCGGCCGCATAGTTGGTCTGTCCGGGTGAGCCGAATACAGAAGCCACAGAGGAAAACAACACGAAATGATCGAGCGGACAATGCGCTGTCAGACGGTGCAGATTGCTGACTCCTTCCACCTTCGGAGCCAGGGCGCGCTGAAACCGCTCCCAGGTCTGCTGGAGTAACCCTCCATCGTCGAGTACACCCGCACAATGGAACACTCCCCGCAACGGAAATTTTTCCGCTTGCGCTATGGCCTGAACCACGTCTGTCTCTTTCGTCACATCTCCCTGACACACGCTCACCATCGCGCCTGCATCCCGCAACCCGCGAAATATCTCTATCGCTTCAGCGTTCGCTGGACTGCGGCCCATCACGATCACCTGTCCGGCCCCATGATTCGCCAGCCATTGCGCAACCTCCAGACCGACGCCCGACAGACCGCCCGTCACCAGATAAGCGCCATCTTTGCGGATAAGGTTGGTTGTTGCCGCGAGTTGTGGACAAATCACAACGCGGCCAATGTGGCGGGCTTGCGCCATATATCGAAACGCGTCGCGTGCTTTCTCCAGGCCGAAAACGGTACGCGGCAAAGGCTGTAAATCTCCTGCCTGTACCTGCGAAAAAACCGCATCGAGAATTTCACGGATAAAACCTTCTCCCGCTTCAAGCGCCGGCGCGAGATTGAACGAGCGATACGTAATATCGGGCCGCTGTTTCGACACCGACTCAGCCGAACGCACGTCGGCCATTCCCAACTCCACAAAGCGGCCGCCGGGCGCCATACTTTCCATACTGGCGTCAATAAAGCGTCCGGCAAGTGAATTCACTACGATGTCCACGCCATAACCGTTCGTGGCTTCGCGAATCTCATCGACAAAATCCAGCGAGCGGGAATCCATTACCTTCTCGACGCCGATCGACGCCAGATAGGTTCGCTTTTCCCCACTGCCCGCCGTGGCGAAAACCGTCGCGCCCGCATGGAGCGCGATCTGGATCGCCGCCAGCCCGACGCCGCCCGCTCCAGCGTGGATCAAGACGCGCTCGCCCGGTTGAATCTCCGCGATCGATTTCAGCGCATACCATGCAGTTAAAAATGTAATTGGGATTGTAACGGCAGCCTCGCAGCTGAGGTTCGCGGGCTTCGGCAGCACCAGGTCCGCCCGAGCGATCGCATATTTCGCAAAGCAACCTTGCGCAAGCGCGACTACTTGATCTCCGGGTCGCAGAGATGCAACGCCGGGTCCAATGCGCGTGATCACTCCGGCGCACTCCCCGCCCAGCGGTCCGGTCTTCCCCTTATACATTCCAAGGACGTTTAGCACATCGCGGAAGTTCAGCCCTGCGGCAACAACCTGAATCTCGACTTCGCCCAGCGCAGGCACAGGCCGATCGGCGGAAACAATTTCAATCCCATCCAATGTCCCTGGCTGGGTCAGCTCAACCCGTGTATTTAAAGCATCCCCATCTCTGCCCGGCTCCGCTCCATCGATATCGAGCGTGACAGAATGCAACCGCGGAGCTTGGATCTCTTTTCCACGGATCACCAGTTCATTTTCCACTTCTGCCAATCGCATACATTGCAGCAGGCTCTCCGCATTTTGTTCTGCCATCGGATCGAGATCGATGCGCATCACCCGCATCTCAGGATGTTCCAACGCAAGCGAGCGAGCAAAGCCCCACAATGGCGATTGCGCCACATTCGATAGCTCTGGACCTTGCGCACCCCGGGTAACGATCCATAGCCTGGGCATGATTTCGAGATTCATCCGGAGAAGCGCCTGCGCAATCTGCAAGCAGCCGCCAAGAGATCTTTTCTCCATCTCCATCCACTGCGCTGCGGTACCATCGGCGCCGTCATTCGACTGCCGCGGAGCAAGATAGATCAGATCGCGGATTGGACTCGATCGCTGTTTTACGATGGCTTGAAGTGTCCGATCGTAATCCTGTTCGCGGTCAGCATTGTGTAAATGAATGGCCGCGCATTCCACGCCGTTTTTCTCGAGCGCGGCAGACACGCCTGAAACCATCTCTCCTTCGCCACACAGCACGCAGATTCCCGATAAATCCAGCGCTTGTTTCGGATCGCCGGATATCGGCACCCACTCGACCTGATAGAAAGATTTCGCAATCGACTCGCCCGCAGCCGTGCCGGAAAGTTGTTGAAGAGGCCGCATCATCAGCCCATTTACGGACAACACAATATTTCCATCCGCGTCGAATGCGCGGATATCAGCTGTCAGCGGCTCTCCCTGGCGAACCTTCTCTCCACCCTGGATTCGAGCATGAGCCACAGCTAGAGTTCGCGGATCGCCGACAATGTGGAGCGATTCCAGCGCAGCCGGAAGATAGATGCCGTCGCTGCCTTCCGTGGAAACAAACAGCAGCGCAACCGCAGCCTGCAGGCAAGCGTCTAATGCGACCGGATGAATTTGATACTGCCCTGAATCGGCCTGGACAGTGGAAGGAATTTCGAATTCAACCAGCGCTTCCCCGGGACCGTGAACGATCCGCGTGATCGGCCGGAAATTCGGCCCGAAGTGAACATTTGCTTCATCGAACCGGCGATAAAAATCAGCAGCAGCCAATTCATCCTTGCAACGCCGCCGAATTTCATCCAGCACCATATCTCGATTTGCCGCACCCATTTCCGCAGGAGTCTCTTCGGCAAGCTCTCCAGTTGCGTGCAATACCCATTCTTTCCCGTCCGATGTTTCCGGACGGCTATAGATCGCAAACGTCCTGCCTGTTTCCGCTTCGCCGGAAAGAACGCATTGCAGCCTCTGCGGCTCATCAAAAATGCACGGCTGCAGGATCACAGCGGTCTGGACGGAAGGCGCCACGCAGTTCAGCTCCCGGGCCGCGCTCAAGGCCATCTCCAGGTAGGCCGCCGCCGGTACCACACGTCGTCCCGCAACCACATGGTCGGAAAGATACGCCGGTTGATCGGGACCAATTCGCGACTCAAACTGAATCTCCCGCAGCGGAGATTGCAAACGCGAACCCAGTAGTGGATGGCCGTCGAAGCCGCGCTCCGATAAATGCGCGTGTCTTGCTTCCGATTTCTGAAGGAACCAGTACGGCTGACGATCAAAGGGATAGGTCGGCAGCGCAATCGGCCTGCCTGATTTTCCATAGAGCGCCTTCCACTGGATTTCCGCGCCCAGGCCGTAGAGCGTCTGCAGGCCATTCAAAATATCGAGCCACGCATTCCGTCCACGCCGCGCGGAAGGCAGCCATGTTCGCGCTGAATTATTGTGCGCGGATTTACCCAAGGTAAGCAGGTGGGGTTGGGGACCGATTTCGAGGAAGATATCGCAACCGGTGTTCAGCGCGGTTTTCAGTCCTTGATCGAACTGCACCGTCCGCCGCATATGCTCCCGCCAGTACCGCGCCCTGGTGAT
>Ga0134128_10000281_pt1 | contig 71684 bp, 66 predicted proteins | sample KB31754_FD_96462 | JGI IMG/M metagenome (GOLD analysis project Ga0134128, IMG submission 96462) | Terrestrial soil microbial communities with excess Nitrogen fertilizer from Kellogg Biological Station, Michigan, USA - KB3-175-4 | ecosystem: Environmental > Terrestrial > Soil > Unclassified ... | reverse complement strand
AATGTAAAAGGTGTTTTTAAAAATGTTTGAAAATTAAAAGTATATTGTCCTTGTTCAACATCATATCTTCCTCTGATCGTTAATGGATCTCTTGTGCCGGCGGTAATATTTAATTTTCCGCTGCCCTGCGCTTTGATCACATCACCGGTTGTCTCGTCTAAGATCACATCAATTTTTACCAACGGATTTGCGGTCAATTCCATGTTCACTTTTATATTCGTGTTTTCGCGTGCATGCAGATCTGCAGTCATTTCCCGGCCAAATTTTATAAAATCAATGTAATCCATCGAACTACTTTCGGCTGTTTCACCTGTTGGCAAATAAATATGACTGCTGTCTGTCGGTTCGCCGGAAATATTCATTTGCATATCGTTAATAAAACCGTTGAGAGATAGTTCTGCCTCTCCGATTACATTGCCGTAAAATTCATTATTGTCGCGGGCTGTAGTGTTTAATAATGTAAATTTTGCCGGTCTGTTTCCAATCGGATCAGTTTTAAGATGAAGCTCGTTGAAGAAAAAATTATCAAAAAAAGTATGATAAATTTTCCCCGAGAGCGTGGCAGTATGTTTAAGAGTGTCGATCAGCTTTATATTTCCAAAATCAATTTCATCAGGATTAAAAGTGATGATAGAACTATCTTTTAAAGCATAACGGCATTGTGTGTAATCCACTGTCAACGCGGTTTTATCTAACCGGAGGCTCCCCGTTAATTTTGGTGCTGATGCTTTTCCGGAGATGGTTAATTTGCCGGTTGCTTTTCCATAAATGTTGGTAAAAATATTCCCGATATAATTTTCAAGAAGATGAATTTCTGAATTATTAAAAACAACCGAGCCGCTCAATTGATTGATGCTCGAATCTTTAAAACGATAACCAAAATTTCCTGAAAAATTATAGAGATTATTATTCGAGATAACATTCACATTCAAATCGCCGGGAGCAGAAAGATATTCTCCATTGGCGATGATCACGCCAACAGAATCATCATCAAATTTGAACTGATCCAATTTTGTATCAAACTCCACAGACATTTTTCCAAAAGGATCATTGACACGAATATTGCCATTGAACAAGCCGGCAAGCTTTGGACTTTTTAAAAATAAAGGAGTGATATCTTCAACGACCAGGTTTTGAACAGCGATCAAAATGTCATTGCTGTTTCCGATGGACGAGGGTTGTGTGGAAAGATAAATTTCCTGGCCATTTTGCGACAGCTTCAGATTATTGGCCATCAGCATATTATCATCCAGTTCGAGAACACCATCTTTTGCAATCTGCCATTGTTTTTTATTGATGATAAAAGTCGATGGATTGAAGGTTAATTTAAAACCATTTTTTTTCGTTTCGAGACTTGCAGAAAGATCAGCGTCACTCACCGTTCCATTTCCGGTTGCATGAATCATAATGTCTGAAATATTATTGGCAGCAACAATACTCAATTTGGTATCAGGCGAATGAAGACTGTCATTGATCACTACATCATCAATGTCGCCTTGCAGCACAAGCGTATCTTTTGTTCCCGTTCCGGTAAAATCGGTTTCATTAAAACTAATATTGCTGTAATTGAATTTTGGAACATGTGCCTGCACATTCAAAGTGTTTGTCGCAATATTGATATTTCCCTGTATGACAGAATTATCAAAACCTGTAATTTTTGTATTGAATAAATTAATGTAGTCGCTGACATTTTTTGTATTAATAACAAAATTAAAATTCTGATTGGCAATGCTTTTTTTCGGTTTATTAATATAGGCAGGATAATATTTATTCAAAAATAATTGAAAGGCATCCGGAAGTTCAAGTATATTGAAAGTGCCGTTGATACTGGCATACAGCTCATTTGTTGCTACTGTTAATAATTTCTTTCCATCAATAAATGTAGAGCTGACCTTCAAAGAATCAAAAGATAGAACTTTGCCTTCATCAGATAAAACTGCATTGTAAAGTTTTGCAGATCCTAAAAAATTATCAATATTATTTCCTGTAAAATTCAATTTGAATTTTCCGGTAAGAGAAATACTATCATTGGTAAAACCTAAGTTTTTAAGATGAAGTTTAGTAACATTAGCTTCAAGATCAAACTCAGGATTTGTTTTGCTGAAGTTTATTGAACCAACCAAAGTGTCAATAATAATATGCGGATCATTGATGCTTGCACGGCCGGTAAAAAGTCTGTTTTTAAAATCTCCATGAGCAATGATATTCGTATAGGGATAGCCGTTAAATTCAACTTTGCTGATGTTTCCATCAACACCGATATCAATATCATTGGCGTTAAAACCTTTACCATTTATTTTTCCATCGAAAACAATATTTCCGATTGCGCTGTTATTTATAAATTTTCCTAACTGAAAATTAGTTGTTGAAACTTTCCCTACATACACAGGTTTTCCAGTCTGAGGAATTTGCAAATGAAGATCTGTCTGAAGTGTTCCAATATCTGTCTTCAATGTTCCAAATGTTACAAAATCGCGGATATAGCCTGTGTAACTTCCTGTGAACCGAATATTTCCAAAAGCGCTCAAATTAGGATTTGTAATGTCTTTTAAAGAAGGGATCAAGCGGGAAAGTTCATTGAAATTCGTTCTTAATTCATTAGATCTGAAATCAATAAATGTTTGGTCAATATCGGGCAAGCCTCTGAGACTGATATCTCCATCAAGAAAATTATCAGGCCCTGAGCTGATAATCATTTTTTGGCCCGTGATGTTATCAATTTTTCCATGTGCAATGCCGCTCACCGAAAAAACTTTATTCCATGATCTTGTTTCAGGAGCAAAATAGGCGAGATCTTCACTGCTCACTTCGCTGTTTTTAAAATGTCCGTCAAGAGTTACTGAATGGATAAAGTCCTGCATGTCATCATTAAAATGATTATAGTGCATCGCATAATAATCTGTCAGGTGACTGTTTTTAGTAACAATATCAAGATTTTTAAACTCCATTATTTTTGGAGTGAATCTGAAATCAGCATTCAGTTTTTTGATCAAAAAGCCGCCGCGGTCTTTGGCAGAAATGGAGACAGCAGATTTTAAAGTATCACCAACTAAAGTAAAATTTTTAAAGGTTCCTTTTATGGAAGAAATTACAATGTGGGCTTCATCAAATTCATTCATTAATGGGGGAGAATAACCTTCTCTTTCCACTGCAACCAGTCCGTCCGTCATCGAAAGATTATTTACTGAAAGCCGCCAGTCATCCGTGTTCCATTGTAATCCTTTTTCCGGGATTTGTTCATCTGGTGTCGAAGTAGTGTCAACCGGACGATTGCCGGTATAATCATACAATGAAAAAGATGGATGATTCAAAACAATATCACTGATCCTTATGATCTTGTTTTTCGTGTCAAATTCGTCTGCATGAATATTTAACTTGGTTACAGATGCAAGCATATTTTCTCCACGCCATTCGTCTCTTTGCCAAACTTTAATATTTTTTAAATTGACGACTTTCAGATCAAGGTCAATCGCATTGGAAGAAGTATCTACCTTCTTCTTTCCGGGGCTTGAAAAATAATCGATTAAAAACTGGTAATTCCAGACAGAATCAGTCCGGTGAAGATTGACAAATGCATCTTCAAGCCCAATGTATTTTAGTGTAATCTTATCTTTAAAAAAGAACCAATCGGTCAGGCTTACTTTTGCCGTTCCGGCATAAAGCAAAGTGTCTTTTTTCCTGTCTAAAACCAGCAAATCCGTCATCGTCATTTTATCAAAAAGCTCGAGATCAATTTTTTTGATGGAAACAGTTGTATTAAGATTTTTCGAAAGCCGGTTGGCTACTCTGTGAATGATAAAAGTTTGGAAAAAAGAGGTCTGCACTAAAATCCATAAAACAATGATCAGAACAAGAATGCCCAGCAGTACTTTCAGAAATATTTTAGAAACTTTTTTCAGGGGAAAAATGATTATGCTTAAGAGCAAAAATAAAGAAAGCACATGGTAAGGCAAATTTCATCATATGTGAATCCGTTGATGAATTGTTAATCTGTAAACCTCCCGGCCAACAAATGAACGATTTGCATGAAAAATTTTTAAGTAAGTGGATAAATAAAGAGAAATTATCTGTTTTTTTCTTTACTCAATCAGATTCGATTTATGCTTTCTCCTTTTATAGCAGAGAAGAAAGATAAATTTCTTTTTGAATGTTGGCTTATTTTCAATTGCCCTCAGAAATGCAAGTCTTATTTCTTTTTTACTGCTTTTTTTCTGCGGTTTTTTTTGCGGCTTCTTTCTTTGGTGCCGCTTTTTTCTTTCCTGTAGTTTTTTTATCAAAGGCTTTTGGATCCTGTTGTAAAATAATTTTCTTTACATCATCCAGTTGCAATTGTTCTAACTCTTCAGGGGTTCGTTTTCCGAGTTTGAACATGTTTTTCCCAAAACGAATAAATGGGCCCCAGCGGCCATTTTCAATTGCTATCTTTTCTTCAGGCCATTGTTTGATAAAGCGGTTCGCTTCTTTTGCAATCTTTTTTTCGATCAGCTCATTGCAATCTTTTTGAGTAAGATAGTCAAAATTATAAGCTCTTGGAACATTGATAAAAAGATCATTCCATTTAATGAACGGGCCAAAACGTCCTTTACCTTTTGTGATCGGCTTTCCTTCGTAATAGCCTATTGGCGCATCTTCTACCTGTTTTGCCTTAATGATTTCTATCGCTCTGTTCAGATCCACTTCTGTTGGTTCTTCTCCTCGCGGAATGGAAATAAATTGTTCGCCCCATTTTATATAAGGGCCAAATCTTCCCACATTTACCGAAACATCTTTTCCCTCGTATTCTCCTAAATTTAAAGGAAGTTTGAAAAGATCCAGCGCTTCTTCAAGTGTGATGGTTTCAATACTTTGTGTTGCTTTTAATCTTGCAAACCGAGGTTTTTCTTCGTCCACTGCATTTCCAATTTGCACCATCGGGCCGTAGCGTCCCATTCGGGCGAAAACCGGCTTTCCACTTTCAGGATCGGTTCCTAATTCACGTTCGCCTTTTGCGCGTTCTGCATTTTCAAGAGTATGTTCAACAGAATAATGGAAAGGCTTATAAAATTCACCTACCATACTATTCCATTGCAATTTTCCTTCGGCAATCTTATCAAACTCTTCTTCTATGTTGGCAGTGAAAGAATAATCCATCACTTTATCAAAATGCTGATTCAAAAAGTCTGTGACCACAAGGCCAAGATCTGTTGGAAAAAGTTTTCCTTTTTCAGCGCCGGTATTTTCTGAAATTTTTAATTTGCTGATCGTATTTTCTTTAGAAAGGTTTACGATCCTGATATCGCGCTTGATTCCTTCTTTATCTCTTTTCTCAACATAATTTCTTTTGATAATAGTGCTGATAGTAGGAGCGTAGGTACTTGGCCTTCCGATTCCCAATTCTTCTAATTTTTTTACCAGAGAAGCTTCAGTATATCTAGGAGCGTGACGTGTAAATTTTTCGGTTGCATTCATTTCCTCAAAATCCAAATTCTGATTTACAGTCAGGGCCGGAAGTCTGCTTTCGCCAAAACCGTTATTCTCATCATCATCATCATTTCCTTCGTTGTAAATCTTTAAAAATCCATCAAATTTCAAAACTTCGCCGGTAGCAGTTAATTCTTCTTCAACTGTACTGATCTTTATTTTTGCAGTCGTTTTTTCAAGAATCGCATCGCTCATCTGGCTTGCAATTGTTCGCTTCCATATCAGTTCATAAAGACGTGCGGTTTCCGGATCATGAATCCTGCTTTCGCTCATATCTGTGGGGCGAATAGCTTCATGGGCTTCCTGCGCGCTTTCATTTTTATTTTTATAATTACGGAGCTGTAAATAATTTTCACCATAGTTTTTCAGAATCTCATTTTTGATCTGATCTTTTGCGGTAGCAGACAGATTTACACTATCGGTACGCATATAGGTGATCTTTCCGCTTTCATATAATTTTTGGGCGAGAAGCATTGTTTTGCTTACGCCATATCCCAGTTTTCTGCTCGCTTCCTGCTGAAGCGTAGAAGTGGTAAAAGGTGCGGCTGACGTACGTTTTGCAGGCTTTATGATAATATCTTTTACAGAGTAAGTGGCATTTTTACACCTGCTCAAAAAATCTTCTGCTGCTTCAATAGTTCGTGTTCCACCATCTTCAGCTTTAAAAGAAATCCGTTTTCCGGAAGGATCAGTTGCAGCCAGAGTTGCTTCAATTTTAAAACTGCTGGTTGCCACAAACGCATTAATTTCCCTTTCTCTTTCTGCAATTAATTTTACCGCTACACTTTGAACTCTTCCTGCACTCAGACCACCTTTCATCCCGATTTTTCTCCACAAAACAGGCGAAAGCTCAAAGCCAACAAGACGATCCAAAACTCTTCTTGCCTGTTGAGAATTCACCAGGTTCATGTCTATCAATCGCGGGTTTTGTACTGCCGCATTGATGGCAGGCTTTGTGATCTCATGAAATACGATCCGCTTCGTTGTTTTTACATCAAGACCTAATACTTCAGCCAAATGCCAGCTGATACTTTCTCCTTCACGGTCCTCATCCGATGCCAGCCAAACTGTGTCAGATTTTCTTGCAATTTGTTTTAAATCCTTCACCACTTTTGCTTTTTCTTCAGGAACCCGATAGCGGGGTTGAAAATTATTGTTTACATCAATACCCATGTCGTCTTTTTCAAGGTCGCGGATATGGCCATAACAACTCTTCACTTCGAAATCGCTGCCAAGTATTTTTTCTATAGTTTTCGCTTTCGCAGGGGACTCAACTATCAATAAATTTTTTGCCATAATAACTTAGTTTTTGCCAATTCTTACGTGTTCTTATTCCTGACAAGTTCCTGATATCGGAATTTTTTCACCGCTGCAATATTAGCTTAAAAATTAAAAATGAAATTTTTTATGGAAAATTTGTTTTATAAAATCCGTTTTCTATCTTCGTAATCCCCACTGAGAAACATTTCTAGCCTTTTGATCTATTTTGAAAGAACGAAAAGGATAGTTAAAAATTTTAATAATTTAACCTGTGCTAACATATTTTTTATCAAACAAAAGCGTTATACCATATTAATAACCAATTGAAAAAAATACTTAGACTAAAACTGTTTGAATGAAGGTTGTAATGCTTGGGTCGGGGAACACCGCAACTATTTTATGTGAATTGATCGCCAAAGCTGGTCATGATATTGTACAAATTGCCAGCAGAAATGAAGAAAATGCCAAAACTCTTGCTTCATCTTACCTGGCAACTGCTGCATCATTAAAATCTCCTCAATTTGCTGACGCTGATATTTATATTGTCGCTTTACATGATGCTGCGCTCGATCATTTTGATATGTCCGGTTTAAAAAACAAATTGGTTGTTCATACCGCCGGCGCAGTTTCTATCAATGCTTTAAAAGATACTTCTTCTACTTATGGCGTTTTATATCCCTTGCAAACGCTCTCAAAATACAGTGATCATATTCCCGAAATTCCTTTTTTAATTGACGGAAATAACCAGGAAACGTTGCACCGCATTTTGGGATTTGCAAAAACCCTTTCAGTGAACGTAAGTGAAGCAAATGACACAGAAAGATTGAATTATCATGTAGCGGCGGTTTTCGTGAGTAATTTTACCAATCATATGTATGCACTGGCAGAAATTTATTGCGGAAAAGAAAGGCTTGATTTTAAGAACCTGTTTCCATTAATAGACGAAACTACTTTAAGGGCAAAACAGATTTCTCCGTTTCTCAGCCAAACCGGTCCCGCAATAAGAAATGATATTTATACGCTTAATCGCCATCTGCAGGCGCTTTCATCAAATCCCGACCTGAAATATATTTATCTGAAAATGACAGAAAGTATTATTAAATCGCATGGAAGCAGGTAATAAAATTATTCTTTCCAGTTCAATTCAACCTTTTTGCCTGTAGCGGCAGCCTGGTAAACTGCTTCAATAATTTTCAAATCTTTAAGTGCCTCTTCGCCGTCTACAGCAACAATTGGTGTTTTTCCTCGCAAAATAATATCTGCCATCTCATCCATTTGTAATGTTTGCTGTGTCACATCCGGCTGAGTTATTTCTCCTTTATTTGTTTTTCCACGAATAGGACCATATCCGGTTGCAGGATATAATTCCGCAAAACCATTCGTGCCGTTGAGGAAGAAACGATCGAGATCATTCATACTGTAGGTGGAAAGGCATGAAGCTACAGCGCCGCCGGGAAAGCCCAATTGAAATTGCATTGTTTCGTCAATCCCTTCTTTAAATTTTCCGGGATCATTTTTTGTTTCTTCTGCTGTAACCCAAACCGGATCTTCACCAACCATATATCTCGATCCGTTTACAGAATAAATTCCGATGTCCATCATCGATCCTCCACCGGAAAGATTTTTATTCAGCCGCCATTGATTAGGATCTCCAATAGCAAACCCACTTAATCCCTGGAAAAAAGTTATTTTGCCAAATTCTCCTGTAGAACGTTGACGAATCACTTCTAAAGTATGTGGCTCAAAATGCAGCCGATAGCCAACCAATAATTTCACATTTGCTTTTTCACATGCATCAATCATTTCTCTCGCTTCTGTTACATTGATTGCCATTGGTTTTTCGCAAATCACATGTTTTCCGGCTTTTGCAACCCGGATCACTTCATCATGATGCAGTGCGTTTGGAGTGATTACATAAACTGCATCAATTTCGGAATTAGTTTTTATGTTATCAAAATTGTCATAGTTATAGCAGTTTTCCGGGGAAATCTGATACTTATTTTGCCATGACAATAATTTTGAAGGTGTGCCGCTGATCAAGCCGGTTAATTTTGCCTTTTTACATTGTTGCATCGCGTCAGCAACACGCGTTCCATAGCTTCCAAGTCCCATAATAGCAACTTTTAACATCTGATTTTCATTATTTTCTTTCATAGCTACATTTACTTTTTTTAAAAAAGGAATTGCGATAGCAGCCGCGGTAATTTTCCCCAAAAAATCACGTCGTGAATCCATAATGATTTTGTTTTAAAAACAATAAGTTAACCTAAATATATAAATTAATATTTTGTTTTTTCCGGTAATGGATTTTTTATTTTTAAATCTATTAGTCAAATAAAATAAATTGATTTTCTTTTTATCAATCTGAAAATGGTAAGAGTTTTTAGTAACAAAAAAATGAAAATTCTATGACCAAAATTGAAGATTCAATTCTACACTACAACCTCCATTATAACAACATGGAATATTTTTTCCTCAAATAAATAAAACTTTAATTCAAAAGTGATTTGGCATATATTTTACCGTTCATTTTTGCTTTAAAACTTATTTAAAACCTTAAAAAAAATCATTTATGAAAACAGTTATCTTATTGCTTTTTGCAGTATTCTTCTCAGTAGCAGGAATGAGCCAAAGTACCAGTGGAAGTAGTTCAAGCAACAATCAAAGTTCTATGAGCCAGGATACCACTACTCCAAGACATCACACAAAAAATCATGTCACAAAAACACATCACCACAATTACAGCAATTCAACCAGTCATCGCAACAGCAAAAGCGGTACTAGTGGAATGAATTCTGAAAACAGCAGCAGTACAAACGGAACAATGTCTAACTCTTCCACTAATAAAACAAGGAGCACAAGACATCATACAACTCATAAGGGAACCAGCAGTAGCAGCACAGATTCAACACGATAGTAGTTTTATTTGTTTAAATTTGAATGAAAGGCTGGCGAAAACCAGTCTTTCCTGTTTAGCAGGATATCCAAACAAAGAAAATCATCATTCCCTTTTTGCGGTAATTTTTAGCTATATTATTTTAAGGAAATTACCTTTTGCGCAAACGCTTATAAACTTTAATTGCTAAAAATAAAACTGCAACAAACAAAATGAGAATGGCAATTCCCCATGCGGCACTTAATAATTGTTTCACAACGGCAAGCATTACGATGGCCACTAAAAAAATGGTAGCCACTTCATTCCACATTCTTAATTGTTGAGAACTCCAGCGAAAATTTTCTTTTTGCTGCTGACGAAAGATGGAATGTAAAAAAACATGGTATGCAAATAATCCTGCTACGAAACAAAGTTTCGTCAAAAGCCACGCCGGTAAACTTCCATATAATATTCCAATCCATGTTCCAAAAACTAAAGTCAGAATTGCTGAAGGCCACGTAATTCCATACCAGAGCCGCTTTTGCATAATTCCAAATTGCCTGAGGAGAATGGATCTTTCCGGTTCATTTTTTTCATTCGCTTCAGCACTGTAAACAAAAAGCCTTACGATATAAAAGAGCCCGCTAAACCAGGTTACAACAAAAATAATGTGAAGCGCTTTTATGTAGAAGTACATGGTGAATGTGGATTTGAATCGTTTATTTTGCAGTGGTTGGTGTGATTTCGGGAAGTCTTTCTGAAGCTTTTTTTATCATTCCTTCAATTGTCTCAACCCAAAGTGGATTTGTATTTAAACAAGGAATCATGGTAAAGGATTCTCCACCTGCTTCCAGAAAAGTTTCTTTTCCACGAATGGCAATTTCTTCTAAGGTTTCAAGACAATCACTTACAAAAGCAGGGCAAGCAACCAGCAGATTTTTAATTCCTTCTTTTGGCATTTCCTGGAATCTGAAATCAGTGAAGGGAGTTAGCCAACCTTTTCCTAGTCTTGACTGAAAAGAAATACTGTATTTATCAGCAGGGATTTGTAAAGTTTCAGCAACTAATTTGGTAGTCGTTCTGATTTGATGCCTATAACAAAAATCATGTGCAGGAGAATATGTTTCGCAACAATTTTCTGTTTGCAAACAATGGCATCCGGTGATATCACTTTTTCGGATATGCCTTTCCGGAATTCCATGATAGCTGAATAAAAGATGATCATAATTTTGCTGGAGATATGGTCGGATATTTTCAGAAAGCGCAGTGATATAATCCTTGTCGTTATAAAAAGGTGGAATAAAAGATAATTTAAAAGGATATTTTTTTCTCTTATAAAAATCCTTCATGTATTCTACCGCAGTTTCATAGCTCGACATTGCATAATGCGGATAAAGTGGCAAAACAATCACTTCTTCAATTTTCGGATCTCTGTTTAAGAGCGCTTTATAAGCATCTTCCGGTGTAGGATTTCCATAGCGCATTGCAATTTCAACCGGCTCTGAAACCAGCTCCTGCAAAGCATCACGCAATTGTTCCGTATAAACAATTAATGGTGAACCTTCTTTAATCCAAATGGTTTTATATGCTTCTGCTGATTTTGGTGCACGAAACGGAACGATAATTCCTTTTACCAATAAAGCGCGTAATAACCACGGCTTATCAATCACTCTTTCGTCCATCAAAAACTGGTCTAAATATTTTCTGACATCGGGAACTTTTGTAGAATCCGGAGAACCAAGGTTTATTAATACAATTCCTTTTCTTAATTTCGTCGCCATAATGTAAATATCTGCAAATGTAAGCGCTGAAAAATAAATGAGTACTGATTTAGATTACTGTTTTTGGTAATTAAGAACATACTTTGTTAAGAAAACAGAAGTTATTTTTGCATCGGTTTATAAGATATTGGATTATAAGAGAATAGTTAAGATAAAAATTTAAGTAAATCATAAAAGAGCGCTTCTAATGACTTACCAGTGACTTTCGAATATGTTTTTAAAAATAATTTTGCAGACTGAGAATGGATATATTAAATACTTCATATAACAACTCTTTAAATAGCTTCTGTATTGTTGGGATCAATTATCGTAAAAGCGATATGAGCATCCGCGGAAAATTTTCTCTTTCATCAGCTCAGATTGTTGAATTACTCGAGGAATCATTGGCCAAAAAAATAACAGGATGTCTTGCTTTGTCCACTTGCAACAGAACTGAAGTTTATGGCATTTGCAACGATCCTAAAGTTTTTGCGGAAATGCTTAGTCACCATGCTAATAGCAGCACTGAAGAATTTTTAGAACACGGATATATTCATCATGGAATTCATGCGATAGAGCATTTGTTCAAAGTGGCGTCAGGACTGGATTCACAAATTATCGGTGATTATGAGATATTATCGCAGTTGAAACAATCAGCCAAAGTTGCTAAAGAAATTGGTTGTATTAATAATTTTATGGAGCGTGCAATTAATTATGCTTTACAGGTTTCCAAAGAAATTAAAACAAAAACTAAATTAAGTTCCGGAACTGTTTCTGTTTCCTATGCAGCGATTGAATTGATAAAAGAAAAAATTGCTGATCTTTCTGATAAAAAGATTCTGTTGATTGGAACAGGAAAATTTGGAAATCATATTGCAAAAAATATGAAGGATTATCTGCCGGTTTCGAATACTTTTTTCACCAACAGAACAGATGAAAAAGCGATTGAATTAGCAGAATTATTTAATGGAAAATTTATTCCTTATTCCAGGCTTGCATCTTCCTGCGATGATGCTGATATTATTCTGGTAAGTTCCGCTTCTTCATCTTATTCAGTTCTTACGGAATTTTTTACAACAAATAAATCCCGGCTGATCCTCGATCTTTCAGTCCCTCAAAATGTTCATCCTGATGTAAAAAATGTAGCAGGAACAACGGTTTTGAACGTTGATGAAGTTTCGATGATTCTCAATAAAACTATTTCTCTTCGACAGGCAGAGATCCCAAAAGCTTTGAAAATAATTGATGAAACACTTAGCAGTCTTGAAGAGTGGCATCGTCAGCAGTTTAACAATCCATTGCTTCGGATGGTAAAATCTCAACTTTTTGAGCTTAGTAAAGTTTATCACAAAGACGAAGATGATGATGAAAAAATTCATAAAACTGTCTCGTCTCTCGCTCTGAAATTAAAAGAAAAAGATAACCGGGGTTGTCTTTGTTTAAATGCTCTAAGCAATTATCTTCAATGAAAAAATTGTACAAGATAGGGACCCGCGAAAGCGAGTTGGCTTTGTGGCAGGCTACACTTGTCAAAAATCAATTACAGGAAAAAGGGATTGACTCGGAATTAATTTTCATTAAAAGCGAAGGTGATAAAGATACGATCACTCCACTTTATGAATTAGGCGTACAAGGAATTTTTACCAAAACACTTGACACCGCTTTGTTGAATAATCGTATAGATATGGCTGTTCATTCTATGAAAGATGTTCCAACTCAATTGGCGGCAGGAATCAGTCAGGCAGCGGTTTTGAAACGTGCTTCCTATAAAGATATTTTGGTTTTCAAAGGCGAAGAAGTGAAGAGTGAATTATCAATTGTGAATAATCAGTCCAATTCACCATTCACCACTCACCATTCACCACTCACTATTGCCACCAGCAGCATTCGCCGCAAAGCACAGTGGCTGAACCGTTATCCTGATGATACAATTGTAAACCTGAGAGGAAATGTAAATACACGTTTGAGAAAATTAGAAGAGAACGATTGGAACGGGGCGATTTTTGCTGCCGCAGGCCTGGAAAGAATTCATCTTCGTCCTGAAAATTCAATTGATCTGGATTGGATGCTCCCGGCTCCGGCACAAGGCGCCATTACTGTTTCATGTCGCGAAGATGATGTAGAAGCTTTTGAAGCTGTCAATTCATTAAGTGATGAAGCAACACAAAAATGTACGAAAATCGAGCGGGATTTTTTAAGAACTTTATTAGGTGGATGTTCAACGCCCATCAGCGCTTTAGCTGTTTTGGAGAATGATAAAATTGTTTTCAGGGGAAATGTTTGCAGTGTTGATGGAAAAGAAAAATTTGATATAAGAAAAGAAGTTGCAATAGAAAATTACATGAATTTGGGAATTATTGCGGCTGAAGAATTATTGCAGAATGATGCAGCAAAAAAAATAATTTACTCGATTAGAAATGCAAAATAAAGTTCAGATATTAAGTACAAAAAAGATCGGCAGTTCTTTCATTAAGGAAGCTGTTGAAAAAAATATTTGTATTGATGAAATGAACTTCATTGACACGAAAGAAAATATTTCGGCAGAAATCAGAGAGCGTATTACAGATCTTTCTAAAAAGAATATTACAGCAATTTTTACCAGTTCAAATGCAGTGAATGCTGTTGAAAAAATTGTTTCGAAACAAACCAACTGGAAAATATTTTGCATTGAGCCGGCTACAAAAAAAGTGGTAGAACAACTTTTTCCTGATTCTTCAATTGTAGCATCAGCAAAGGATGCAGCAGAACTTGCAGAAAAAATAACCAACGATAATTCGATAAAAGAAGTTGTTTTCTTTTGCGGAAATCAACGAAGAAATTTATTGCCGGCCGAATTAGCAAAGCATAAAATCAATGTGGAAGAATTGGTCGTTTATCAAACAATTGAAACTCCGCAAATTGTCTCAAAAAAATATGATGGAATATTATTCTTCAGCCCAAGCGCGGTAAGAAGTTTTTTCACAAAAAATAAATTGGAAGCAATGACCCAAATTTTTGCGATTGGAAAAACAACTGCTGATGAAGTAAAAAGTTTTTCAAATAATTCAATAGTAATTTCAGAAATTCCAGGCATTGAAAATTTAATCGCTGAAGTAATAAAATATTTCAGCCCAATAAAAACTGTTTAAATGAGTGAATTAAAAAATGATCTTTTATTAAGAGCGTTGAAAGGCGAAAACGTAGAACGGCCACCAGTTTGGATGATGCGCCAGGCGGGAAGATATTTGCCTGAATATATAAAGTTGCGTGAGAAATATGATTTTTTTACGCGTGTTCAGACGCCTGAACTTGCTGCTGAAATTACTTTGCAGCCAATCAGAAGATTAGGCGTAGATGCAGCAATTATTTTTTCCGATATTTTAGTAATTCCACAGGCAATGGGAGTAGAAGTGTTGATGGAAGAAGGGAAAGGTCCGCTGTTACCGAAAGTGATCAAAACACAAAATGACATTAATTCTTTGTTTACTGATAAAGTGGAAGAAAAATTGAATTATGTCATGAAAGCATTGTCATTAACAAAACAGGAATTGAATGGAGAAGTTCCTTTGATTGGTTTTGCAGGAGCGCCTTGGACGATTTTGTGTTACATGGTGGAAGGAAAAGGAAGTAAAACGTGGGAAAAAGCAAAAGAATTTTGTTTTGGACAACCTGAATTGGCAAATCAATTACTGCAAAAAATTACTGATACAACAATTCATTATTTAAAAGCTCAAACTAAGGCTGGTGCTGATGTTTTGCAAGTGTTCGATAGCTGGAGCGGTTGTTTAAGTCCCGAAGATTTTAAAAGATTTGCACAACCTTATTTAATTCAAATTGCCGATGCATTAAAAGACGATGCACCGGTAATTTTATTTCCAAAAGGAAGCTGGTATGCCTTGAAAGATTTAAATGAAAGCAGTGCTTCCGGTTTAGGAATTGATTGGTGTATTTCTCCCAAAACAGCAAGAGAAATGACGGGAAATAAAATCGCATTGCAAGGGAATTTTGATCCTGCAAAATTGTTGTTGCCTGTTTCGGAAATTAAAAAGGAGGTAAAAAAAATGATCAGCGAGTTTGGTGTTCAAAAATATATCGCAAATCTTGGTCATGGAATTACTCCAAATATTCCTGTTGACCATGCACAGGCTTTTGTAGATGCGGTCAAAGAGTGGTAAGAGGTGAATTGACAAAACTTTTTTTATAATGAATATTAAAGAAGATTGGATAAAGTATATTGAAGGGCTTCAAAACCTTATCTATGCTGCATTAGAAGACACAGATGGCAAAGCAAAGTTTGTGGAAGATGAGTGGAAAAGGAGTGAAGGCGGTGGCGGAAAAACAAGAGTAATTTCAAATGGGAATGTTTTTGAAAAAGGCGGAGTAAATACTTCAGTTGTTTTTGGCGATGTTTCTGAAGCGATGAAAACGCAATTGAAAATAGATGGAGCAAAATGGTTTGCGTGCGGATTAAGTTTGGTGTTGCATCCTGTAAATCCTTTCGTGCCAACTGTTCATTGCAATTACAGAATGTTTGAACTATATAATGAAAATGATGATGTGATTGACCGATGGTTTGGCGGTGGCACGGATCTTACTCCTTATTATTTATTTGAAGAAGACGCAAAGCATTTTCATCAGACATACAAAAATGTGTGTGATGAATTTGATCTTTCGTTTTATCCAACCTTCAAAAAAAATTGTGATGATTATTTTGTAAACACACACAGAAATAATGAGCGCAGAGGTATTGGAGGGATTTTTTACGATTATCTAAAACCTGATGAAAAACATGATGCAGAATTTTTAATGAATTTCAGCAAAACTTGTGGTGACGCGTTTCTTTCAGCTTATCTTCCAATTGTGGAGAGGCATAAAAATTCACCATTCACCATTCACCAAAAGCACTGGCAGGAGATAAGAAGAGGCCGTTATGTTGAATTTAATCTGATTCATGACCGGGGAACTTTATTTGGATTAAAAACAAATGGAAGAACAGAAAGTATTTTGATGAGTCTGCCACCAACAGTTCGTTTTGAATACAATTATCAGCCCAAACCCAATAGTGCAGAAGACAAATTATTACAAGTTTGCTTGAATCCTGTTGACTGGATTTAATTGAAATAAAAAGGATATTATTAGACTAAATTTACTAAAATCATAAAAAAATGTATTTGCAGAACCGACCTAGAGTTTTAAGAAATAATCCTGCAATCAGAAGCATGGTTGCGGAAACAACGCTTACTCCCAGCGATTTTATTTTGCCATTATTTATCGATGAAGGTGAAAATGTAGAATTTGAAATTCCATCTATGCCCGGATATTTCAGACGCTCATTGGATGGAACTATAAAAGAAGTGAAAGAATTATGGAACATGGGAATTAAGAGCGTTTTATTATTTATAAAAGCGCCTGATGAGTTGAAAGACAATACAGGAAAAGAATCATGGAATCCGGATGGATTAATGCAAAGAAGTATCAAAGCAATTAAAGATGCAGTTCCTGAAATGGTTGTCATGACTGATGTTGCGCTGGATCCATATTCTTCTTACGGTCACGATGGCATCGTAGAAAATGGAGAAATTGTAAATGATCCAACGGTGGAAGTATTGGTAAAAATGAGCCTGAGTCATGCAAAAGCAGGCGCTGATTTTGTGGCTCCAAGCGATATGATGGATGGAAGAATTTATGCGATCCGAAAAGCATTGGAGGAAAATAATTTTACAAAAACAGGTATTATGGCTTACAGCGCAAAATATGCTTCGTGTTTTTATGGCCCTTTCAGAGACGCTCTTGATTCTGCTCCCGGCTTTGGTGATAAAAAAACTTACCAGATGGATTATGCAAATCGCATTGAAGCAGTGAAAGAAGCGTTGACCGATGAAGAAGAAGGCGCAGATGTTGTGATGGTAAAACCTGCAATGGCTTACCTGGATATTATCAGGGAAGTGAAAAACAGTGTGCACATCCCCGTTAGTGCTTACCATGTCAGCGGAGAATATGCGATGATAAAAGCGGCAGCAAAAATGGGCTGGATCAATGAAGATAAAGCGATTCTTGAAAGCCTTACTTCGATCAAAAGAGCCGGTGCAGATTTGATCGCGACTTATTTTGCAAAAGATGCAGTGAAATTGTTGGGGTGAAAGATCAGCGTTGCACTTGATTATTAATTATTGATTATTGAAAATTATGAATGTTTCGAAAAGTATCGAATTATTTTCCCGCGCCCAACAATCAATTCCCGGAGGCGTGAATTCTCCGGTACGGGCTTTTAGAAGTGTGGGCGGTACCCCTGTTTTTATCAAGTCTGCAAAAGGCGCTTATCTTTTTGATGAAGATGGGAATCAATTTATTGATTATATTAATTCGTGGGGGCCGATGATTCTTGGTCATGCTTACGAGCCGGTTGTAAAGGCTATACAGGAAAAAGCGTCAGGCTCAACTTCTTTCGGTGCACCGACAGAGTTGGAAATTGAAATGGCGGAGCTAATAAAAAACATGGCGCCAAATGTTGATTTGATCAGAATGGTTAGCAGCGGAACAGAAGCATGTATGAGCGCTATCCGTTTGGCAAGAGGCTATACGGGCAAAAATAAATTTATCAAGTTTGAAGGTTGTTATCATGGGCATGCAGATTGTTTTTTGGTGAAAGCCGGAAGCGGGGTAGCCACATTAAATATTCAAACAGTTCCGGGTGTTACAGCAGGAGTTGCAAAAGATACCTTGACTGCTCCCTATAGTAATCTAGCGGCGGTTGAAAAATTAGTTGAAGAAAACAAAGGAGAAATTGCGGCCATCATCATTGAACCCGTAGTTGGAAATATGGGCTGTGTTCCGCCGCAGCAAGGGTTTTTAGAAGGCCTGAGAAAATTATGTGATAAAGAAAACATTGTTTTTATTTTTGATGAAGTAATGACAGGTTTTCGTTTGGCGGCAGGAGGGGCGCAGGAAAAATTAAACATCAATGCAGATTTGATTACTTATGGAAAAGTGATCGGCGGAGGTTTACCTGTTGGAGCTTTTGGCGGAAAAAAGGAAATTATGGAACACATTGCGCCTCTTGGGAACGTTTATCAGGCAGGCACTTTGAGTGGTAATCCAATTGCGATGATCGCAGGATATACAATGCTGAATCAATTAAAAAATAATCCGTCAATTTATACGGAATTAGATGAAAAAGGTGCTCGCCTGGAAAAAACTTTAAACGATATTTTAGCCGCTAAGAATATTCCTCATAACATCAATCGCGTTGGAAGTATGATCAGTATTTTCTTTACAAATAAAGAAGTAATTGATTTTGAAACTGCTTCCACAACTGATATAAACATCTTCAATAAATTTTTCCATCACATGCTCGGTAACGGAATTTACTTGCCACCATCAGCATATGAAAGCTGGTTCTTTAGCCAGGCTTTATCAGATGAAGATTTAGAGAAAACTTTTGAAGCAGTGAAGAGTTTTAATGTTTAAAGATTGTTTTCTATATTGTTGCAAAAATCTCAACATTATGAAAAAAATTTTCCTCTTCATTTTTATTTGCCAATCCGCTTTTGCATTTTCTCAAACCAATAATTCTCTGGCAGTTATCTCGCCTAAAACTTATGGCTATATCCAGGGAATAAGGTTAGACAGCCTTGATGCAGAATATGGACAGCTTCGTATTTTGGGCGAATCATTTACTTTTGATATTGGTGAATTCGGTACAAGAAAAACGCGGACAGTTACTGATAAAAATGGATTAGCATTAGTTTTCCCTAATAATAATTTCATGTTTGCTCTCAACTTTTTTTACTTCAATGGTTGGGAATTAGTACCATCTCAGTTAAATGATATTATTATTTTGAAAAGGAGATTATAAACTGATTTTTTTTATTTAGTAAACAAAGAAATAATTAAGTTTTATTTTCTTTGCCATTGAGAGAGTTTAGCATTGAATTTGCATTTATAAAATGAAACCACATTTTTTTAAAACAAATTTCATCAATGAAAACGCTTCTTCTTTGCATACCTGCATTGCTGTTATCTTTTATTGTAACAGCCCAACTAAAAACAACCATTAAATGTCCTCAATTTGAAGTGAATATTCTTAAAGGATATGTCAATGATCAGATACTTCCAACTTCCACGAATGGAGAAATCACAAGAATCTTTCCTTGTGCTACACAGGTGGAAGAAGCAGGAACCACCTCCAAATGCGGTGCTGCTGTCTATTACAAAGACAAGGATATTTCTTTTTATACTGATCGCGATTATATTGAGATTGGACCAAACTTCAAAGGAAAATTAAGCCTTCCTTTGATGAAAGCGCCCCGGAATGGCTTGTTTAAATGGCTTGGTTCGCCACAGGTTAAAGAAGCAACATGGGATGCTTTTCAAACTCAATATGGCTTGCTGATCCTCTACTATAACAAAGCCAATCGTGTTGATAAAATTCAATTCAGTACGCAAAATGCAGGAAACATCAGGCTTTGTCAATAAATATTTATCACAACAAAAACGAATTGTAACTATTTGCTTAACTGTTGCTTTAGCAGCATTGGCTTTGATACATAATTTATTATTCGGATGCCTGTAAGTATATTTGAAAATTATTTTTCGAAACGAAATAATGCTTATAATTTTCCGCAAATAAATTGTTTGTCTTCATGCAAATTCTTTCACGTTTTCGTCAGATCAAAACTTTTGTATTTGACATGGATGGAGTTCTTACTGATGGAAATATTATTGTTGATGAAAAAAATAACTGGCTTCGCAAAATGAATATTCGTGATGGTTATGCGCTTCAACTGGCAGCCAGGAGCGATTTTCAGATCGTTGTGATTTCGGGCAGCCATTCTACGTTTGTTCATGATCGATTGAATCGTCTGGGAGTAAAGGAAGTTTTTATGGATATCAAAAACAAAGAAGATTTTTTAAAAGATTATGTAAGAGCTAAAAACATATTCCTGAATGAATTGCTTTTTATGGGCGATGATATCCCTGATTATTTTTGTATGAAAATGGCCGGAATTGCTGCCTGTCCCGCAGATGCAGCTTTTGAGATCAAAGAAATTGCTTCTTATATTTCTCCTTTTACAGGAGGATGCGGCTGCGTAAGAGATGTGATAGAAAAAGTTTTGAAACTGAATCACAAATGGACCTTGGATAATCATATTCCTTCAACCTGAACTATTTTTTATGAAGGAAATTACAGCTTTTTTTAAATTGATCAGGTGGCCCAACCTTCTTTTTATTGTGCTGACGCAAATGCTTTTCAGATATTTTATTTTGCCCTTTGTTTACAGTCAGCCAAATGTGGCCCATGAAAGTATCAGGCTTTCTGAGAACTTATTTTATTTGCTGGTAATCGCTTCTGTTTGCATCGCTGCTGCCGGTTATATTATCAACGACTATTTTGATGTAAATATCGACCAGGTAAATAAATCTTCTAAGGTGATTATAGGAAAATTTATCAACAGGCGTGCTGCCATTTTATTGCATGCATTTCTTTCTTTCATAGGGCTCGTAATCAGCGCTTATATTGGCTATAAGCTTTACAATATTTTTATTCCTGTTTTCAATTTTATTGCCATCAACATTTTGTGGTTTTACTCAAGCACTTTTAAAAAGAAAATTCTTATTGGTAACGTTTTAATTTCTTTATTAACAGCATGGGTAATTTTAGTTCTCACACTTGCTGAATATCGTTTTAGAATTTCCCCGCATGATGTGATATGGCAGCGATTGTTGAAAATGTCTTTTATTTATGCAGGTTTTGCATTCATTATTTCTTTGATTCGTGAAGTGATCAAAGACATGGAAGATGTTGAAGGTGATCTGAAATACGATTGCAAAACAATGCCGATCGTTTGGGGAATACCGGTCGCAAAAGTTTTTACAGCAGTGTGGATTGTAGTGTTGATAGGCATTTTAGCAGGAATACAAATTTATGTGATACAATTTGGATGGTGGTTTTCAGCATTATATTCTTTCATTGCAATCATCATTCCTTTGATCTGGGTATTGAAGAAATTATATCAGGCAAATACATCTGATGATTTTCATGAACTAAGTTCAGCGGTAAAATTCATCATGCTTGCCGGAATTATTTCTATGATTTTCTTTTAAAAACTCTTTCAAAAAATGGATAAAATTATTTTAGCTTCCGGTTCTCCACGCAGAAAACAATTACTTGAGCTGGCTGAAATTCGATTTGAAGTAATGGTTTCCGAAACTGATGAGACATATCCTGAAGATTTATCTTCTTCTGAAATAGCTATTCATATTGCCGAAAATAAAGCGTTTGGGGTTCAATTTAATTTAGATCATCAAGATAACAATTATGCACAAACGATTATCGCTGCTGATACGATTGTAGTTTTGAAGAATAGAATTATTGGCAAACCGAAGGATCGTGGAGATGCAATTCAAATTCTTTCGAATCTTTCGGGCAAAAAGCACAAAGTTATCACCGGAGTATGTATTCTATCAGGAGACAAAAAAATTTGTTTTGCTGAAGAAACGGAAGTTGAATTTCATTCGCTTTCTCTCTCCCAAATTGAATATTATATTGATCATTATAAACCCTACGACAAAGCCGGCGCTTATGCTATACAGGAATGGATTGGTGCGATAGGAATCAAATCAATTGAAGGCGATTTTTACAATGTAATGGGATTACCTGTGAGCAGGGTAGTAAAAGAATTAGAAAAAGTTTGCGCGAAAAATGATTTGTAATCAATTATTCTGCGAACAAGAAATAATGGCTATTTTTTTTATAATTTTATTGGATTATTGAAAAAATACACGCATGAATATCCCTGAAAATTATCAAACCGTAATGCCATATCTGATTCTTCCAAATGCCGCCAGATTCATTTCCTTTACTGAAAAAGTTTTCGGTGCAAAAGAAAAATTAAAATACATGCGTGATGTAGCGACAATCATGCACGCGGAAATAATGATTGAAGGCAGTACGATCATGCTTGCTGATGCCACTGAAGAGTTTAAAACTTCTACAGCCGGTTTATTTATTTATGTCGAAAACGCTGATGAAACTTTTGCAAAAGCGATGAATGAGGGAGCGACTGTTGTAAGAGAAATTGCGGATCAGGATTATGGCCGAAGTGGCGGAATAAAAGATCCTTTTGGAAATGTTTGGTGGATCACTACGCCAAAATAATTTGCTGGAAATTTTATTCTCCCCATGCAGTAACAATCACATCTCTTGCTCTCCCACGATTACGATGTTCGCATAAATAAATTCCCTGCCATGTTCCAAGTGCTAATCGTCCATTTTGAATTGGAATAGTAACAGAACTGCCGAGGATAGCGGCTTTCAGATGAGCTGGCATGTCATCATCGCCCTCATAATTGTGAATATAATGCGAATCATCTTCAGGCACAATTTTATTGAAAAAATATTCAAAATCCTTTCTTACAGTAGGATCAGCATTTTCATTAAGTACAAGAGAAGCAGACGTATGTTGAATAAAAACCAGACAAACTCCTTTTGTGAATTCTCTGATTTGTGGAAAGGATTGCTCAATTTCAGAAGTGATCAAATGAAAACCTCTTTTTCTTTCTTTAAGCCGGATTTGTTGCTGGTGAATTTTCATAACTTTTAATATCGCTGTTTCAAAGTTAGAGATTTTCTGTTTTAGGAAATTTGAAGAGTAGTTGAAATCTCGGTAGCTGAAGAAGTAACGAAAATTTGTCTTAGAAGAGAAGTATTTAAAAAACTTTATAAGTTTATCCACTTATAAAAATAACCTTTTTCGACAGGTAAATTAGTTTCATAAGACGGATTAAAAATTCCAAATACCGTACTTCCTGTTCCTGTCATTGATGCATAGATTGCATTATGATCGTATAGTTTTTTTTTGATTTTTTTGATTTGAGAATGTTGTAAAAAAACTATTTCTTCAAAATCATTCACTAATTCATTTTTCCAGGTTTCAATTGGTTGCGAAATAATTTCATTGATACTTTTTTTGGCAGCAACCGGAGAAACTTTCTGAAACATTTCTTTTGTATTGATGTGAATTCCTGGATTGATTATTAAAATTTTATAATCTGAAAGTGAAATATCAAGTTCTTTCATTTTTTCTCCGCGGCCAGTTGCGAAAACTGGTTTGTTGATAATAAAAAAAGGACAATCACTTCCTAGTTTCAATGCATATTCGAAAATTCTTTGCTGAGAAATCTTAAGATCATATTTTTTATTCAACAGTAATAAAGTAAACGCTGCATCAGCAGAACCTCCGCCCAGTCCAGCTCCAATTGGAATTGTTTTATGAAGATGCATTTGAATTTGCGGCAGTTCGGGAAAATCTTTTTTAAGTAAATAATATGCTTTAAGGCATAAGTTATCTTCAGTTTTTCCTGCTGAAATTCCAGTATTTTTTAAATCAGTTTTATCGGAAGAGATAACTTCTAAAATATCAAAAAAGGGCAGCGGGAAAAATACAGTTTCAATATTGTGATAACCATCTTCACGTTTTTGAAGAATACGAAGTCCAAGATTAATTTTACAATTGGGAAATGTTACCATTGGAATTTCAAGGTTGAAAGTTCAAGGTTTAAGATTGAAGATTCAACTACTAACTAACTTCCTTTTCTTCTGTTGATTTCGTCTCTGATAGATGCAGCTTTTATATAATCTTCATGAACAAGAACTTCATTCAGCAGCGCCTCCAGTTCTAATAAAGACATTTTCTTAAGATCTTCAGTTCCTTCATCATTATGAGAAACTACAACTTTTTTCTTTTTGTCATCTTCTTCCATTAAAATTCCTGCGCTTTCTAAAATATTATCATATGTATAAATCGGGCAGCCAAATCTTACTGCCAATGCAACGGCATCAGATGTGCGTGAATCAATTTCAACAGTGTCTTTATCAGAAGAGCAAATTAATTTGGAATAAAAAATTCCCTCCTGTAAATCATTAATAATTATTTCATGAAGCTCAATATTGAAAGCCATCATGAAATTTTTCATAAGATCATGTGTAAGTGGACGACTTGGCTGCATTCTTTCCAGAGCGACTGCAATTGCCTGGGCTTCAAAGCCTCCAATTACAATTGGGAGCCTGCGTAATCCATTTACTTCACCCAAAACAACCGCATAAGAATGGGTTTGAGTAATACTATGAGACAGCGCAACAATTTCCAATTCTATTTTCTTCATATCAACTCAATCCGCTTAAGCGGAAGCATTTTTTGTGAACAACAAATATAAAAATAAATGCCTTTTTCTGAAACTTTCATTGTCAAAACAAGCAAAACTCTAGCTGATTCCTTTCAATTTTTTAACAGCTTCGGTGATTTTTGGAACTACTTCAAATGCGTCACCAACAATTCCATAATCAGCCGCTTTGAAAAATGGTGCTTCAGGATCTTTATTAATTACAACAATTGTTTTACTCCTGTTTACACCGGCAAGATGCTGAATAGCGCCGGAAATTCCGATTGCAAAATATAAATTCGGGGCAATCGTTAAACCGGTTTGACCAACATGCTCATGATGTGGCCTCCAATCGCTATCGCTTACAGGACGACTGCATGAGGTAGCTGCTCCAAGTGCTTTTGCAAGATCCGTAACGATATTCCAGTTTTCCGGTCCTTTTAATCCACGTCCGCCACTAACTACCAGTTCCGCTTCAGCTAAAGGAATTTCTCCCACCACTTTATTAACTTCTTTAATTTTCACTTTTGATTGCGGAATTTCAACATTTAATTCTGCAACTTCTGCCGTCCCTTCGCCTTCAGTTGTTTTATATGCATTGGCGTTTAAAGAAATAATTTTGATATCAGTTTTGATGGAAACATTTGCAAATGCTTTTCCACTGAAAACATTTTTCTTAACTACAAAACCATTAGTAGTTTCTGGCAAAGCAACCGCACCTGTTACCAATCCTGCTTTTAATCTTACCGACAAACGCGGAGCAACAGCTTTCCCGTTAAAATTGTTGGAAAAGATGATAACTTTTGAATCTGCTTTTTTAACTGCTTCAGCAATTACCTGTGTAAAAACTTCATCATCAAAATCATTCAGTGACTCATTTTTTACTGAGTAAATTTTTTTTAAACCATATTTTCCTAATGCGGCAAGATCATCAGTAATCGTTCCTAAAACAATTCCTTCTGCAGAAGTATTTAGATTTTCTGCAAGCTTTACCCCATATGACGCTGCTTCAAAAGAACTCTTTTTTATATGCCCTTCAGATTGATCTAAAAAAATTAAAACACTCATCTTAAAAATTAAAAGTTATAAAAAAAATTAAAAATTTCTGATAGTAAACAAGGAAATAATCATCATTTTATTTTCTGATCTTCAGTTACTAAATTACTTTCGCTTCTTCATGAAGCAATCGTACCAATTCTTCCGGCTGATCTGCAGGAATTAATTTTACGCCGGCTTTAGCAGGCGGTAATTCAAAAGAAGAAATTTCTGTGAAAGCGTCAGCCTGAACAGGTTCCAGCACTTTTAGAGGTTTTGTTCTGGCTCCCATAATTCCTCTCATATTAGGAATACGTTGTTCAGCAACTCCTTTCTGGCAGCTAATTACTGCAGGAAGATTAACAATATCTACCTCTTCGCCACCTTCAATTTCGCGATCAACTGTCGCAATATTTCCTTCCAAAGAAAATTTAGTAGCTAAAGAAATAAAAGGAAGATGTAACAATTCCGCGATCATTCCACCGATGGAAGAGCCATTATAATCAATTGTTTCTTTTCCTGTGAAAATCAGATCATAATTATTTTGTTGAGCGACTTCTGCAATTTGAGAAGCAATGTAAAAATCATCATGACTGTTGCTATTAACGCGAATCGCTTCATCACCTCCGAGTGCCAGTGCTTTACGAATAATTGGATCATTTTCCGGACCACCAATATTGATCAAATGCAATACTGTAGAAGGATCTGCTTCTTTTAATTCGATCGCTCTTACCAGCGCGTACCATTCATCATAAGGATTTAAAATAAACTGAACACCTGCTTCTGCAAATTTCGTATTGTTATCCGTGAAGGCTATTTTTGCTGTTGTATCGGGCGTTTTGCTGATGCAAACAAGTATCTTCATTATTCTTAATTTTTACGGGTTGCGAAGATACTAAGGAAAAAAAAAGTAAAAAATTATTTGATGGACAGGATCAAAAAACTGAAAGAATACCTGGAAGTTTCAGGCGATGATAGTTTTTTACAACATGCTTTGGCACTTGAATATATCAAAATCGGAAACGACATGGAAGCCAGGAACCTGTTTTATGAAATTGTAAAGAGAGAACCAACTTACATTGGTTCATATTATCATCTCGGAAAATTATTAGAGCGAATTGGAGAGCCTGTAAAAGCGATCCGTATTTATAAAAAAGGAATGGAAGTTGCCAAGTCATTGAATGAACGTCATTCATATAATGAACTGCAGGCAGCGTGTGAAGAAGCGGAAGAAGAACTGGAAGGTTAATATTTTTAAATAACAGAATGTCTTTATTACATAGATTCAGCAATTATATCCGGCAACAAAACCTTTTTCAGCAAAAAGATCATTTACTTCTTGCAGTCAGCGGAGGAGCAGATTCAGTCACTTTATGTCAACTTTGTTTCGAAGCTGGATTTGATTTTGAAATAGCACATTGTAATTTTCAATTAAGAGGAGAGGAGAGTGAAAGAGATGAACAATTTGTAATTCAACTTGCAGAAAAATATCATAAAAATATTTCAGTAAAAAAGTTTTCTACAAGAGAATATGCCGAAGAAAATAAAATTTCAATTCAGGTAGCAGCAAGAGAATTAAGATATGAATGGTTCGATGAATTGATAAATGAACAATCAACAATTGTCCATCATCAGGCAGCGTGGCTCTTAACCGCTCATCATGCTAATGATAATATTGAAACACTACTAATGAATTTCTTCAAAGGCACGGGAATAAGGGGATTGCAGGGGATTTTACCAAAGAAGGGAAAAATGATACGTCCTTTATTGTTTGCAAAAAGAGAAGAAATAATATCATTTATAAAAGAAACTAATTTAGAGTTTGTAGAAGATTCTTCTAATGCTTCAGAGAAGTATACGCGCAATTATTTTAGACTTCAATTGATTCCATCTGTTGAAAAAGTCTTTCCAAAAGCAGAAGAAAATCTAATCCATAATTTAGAAAGATTTAGAGAAATAGATCTGTTATATCAGCAATCAATTCAGCTTCATAAGAAAAAACTATTGGAACAAAAAGAAAACGAGATTCACATTCCTGTCTTAAAATTATTAAAAACTGAACCGCTGAAAACAATCCTTTATGAGATCATAAAGGACTTTCATTTTACTGCGCATCAAACGGAAGACGTCATTCATTTATTGAAAAGTGAAAGCGGAAGATATGTTACCTCTTCTACCCATAAAATTATCAGAAACAGGCGCTGGCTTATTATTGCGCCGATCGATAATCAAATTGCCGCACATATTTTAATTGAAGAAAATGATAAAGAAATTCCTTTTGATTTAGGAAAACTGATGATTAAAAAAGTCTCATTCGAAAAAGAAAAAATAGAAGCTTCTCCATTGGTTGCCATGCTTGATTTGCAAAATGTCTCTTTCCCATTAATGCTCCGTAAATGGAAACAAGGCGATTATTTTTATCCGCTGGGAATGCAGAAAAAAAAGAAATTAAGTAAATTTTTTATTGATCAGAAAATGTCCATGACTGAAAAAGAAAATAGCTGGGTTATTGAAAGTAATAAACGAATTATTTGGATTGTTGGCAAACGAATTGACGATCGTTTTAAAATTAAAGAAACAACAAAAGAAGTTCTTTTACTGGAAATTAATATGTTGTAAAAATATGATGGAGATCCATGCTTTTCACATCATTCATAAAATTTTGGAGCAAAGGAAAATCTGAAAATAATTTGCTAAAAACAATCAGGAAAACAACTCCAAATATTGCTCCCCAAATATGGGCGGAATGATTGATTCGTGAACCTCCTTTCTTTCCAAGGAAATATGAAATAATTAAAAATAAAATTCCGAATAAAAAACCGGGAATAAAAACCGGAATAAATAACAGGCCGATTCCCTGGAGTGGTTGAAATAAAATGTAAGCAAAAACCACTGCTGATACGGCTCCTGACGCTCCAAGGCTTCTGTAATTTGGATTTTGGTGATGCTTCAAAAAATCAGGAATGACACAAACGATCAATGCTAAAAAATACATCAGGATATAAAATGTTTTTCCTGAAGTACCGAAGATATTTATGAAAGAACTTTCACATGCGCCACCAAATAAATAAAACGCGTACATATTGAAGAATAAATGTGCAAGATCCGCATGAATAAATCCATAGGTAATAAAACGATAGTATTGATTTTTTTGAGTTATAGCTGTCGGGTAAAAAATAAGATCTTCCATTATTTTTTGGGAAGCAAATGCAGACAGAGATACAATAACTGTAACAATAATAATGAGAACCGTAACAGACATTTTATATTTTTAATTCTGTCAAACCTACATAAAAACTAAGAATGATGATATTTTTCATTTCTCATAATAGTACAGGCGCGGTAAGTTTGTTCAGCAAGAATCAAACGAACTAACTGATGAGGGAAAACCAATTTTGATAAACTCCATTTGAAATCGCTTCGTTTGAAAACGCTTTCATGAATTCCATAAGCACCTCCAATTAAAAAAATAATATTCCTGCAACCTTTATCTGCTTTTAGCTGGATAAAATTCGCTAATTCTATTGAAGTTAATTGCTTGCCGTTTTCATCCAACGAGATAAGAATGTCATCATTTTGCAAACCGTTTAAGATTGAAGTAGCTTCATTTTTTTTAATCTGATCTTCTGATAAAGAAGCAGAATTTTTTGCAGGAGGGAAAATTCTCCATTCAATCGGAAAGTAATGTGAGATGCGTTTTGTAAATAATTCGACTCCTTCCTTTACGTATGTTTCATGGTTTTTTCCAACTGTCCAAAAATAAATTTTCATTTTAATGATTTAACTGCAATATGCAAAAATATAGTTCGTTATAATAAACGAAATTTTCAATCTATAATTCACCTAACTGATTTTCGAAATGAATTGTCAAAAGAACCATTTTTTTTCATCCTTATTGCTAATAACTTTAATAAGTTGCCAATCTCTTTTTGCCCAATCTTCCGACGATCTTTTCAAGCAAGCCCGAAACGCGGCTTTTGACAAAAAAGATTATGCTCTTGCCACTCAATTCAGCAAAGAAGCATTGGATAAAAGTCCTGACTATTCTGACGTTCAAATCTTTCTCGGACGTGTTTATACATGGTGGGGGAAAAATGACAGCGCAAGAAACTGTTTTCATCAGGTTTTGGATCTGCATCCTGAAAATGAAGATGCTTCCGCTGCATTTGCTGATCTTGAATACTGGAATAATAATTCTTTAGCTGCTCTCTCTGTTTCAGAAAATGGTTTAAAATTTCATCCCGAATCAAAAACTCTTTTGATGAAAAAAGCAAAGTGCTTGATTGATCTGAAACGTTTCAGGGAAGCCGCGAAAGTTTTATCTGATTTATTACAAAAAGATTCAAAAAATATAGAAGTCCGCTCAGCTTTGGAAAATTTAAAAGAACTGAACGCGAATAATAAAATTGGTGTTAGCTATGATTTTGTAACTTTTGATAAACAATATGATAATCCATGGCACCTTGTTAGTGTCGATTATACAAAAAGCACGAAAATCGGTTCGATCACAGGAAGAATCAATTATGCCAACCGCTTTAAAACAAATGGAATTCAGTTTGAAACCGATGTTTATCCCCGAATTTCAAAAACATTTTATAGTCATGTAAACGCTGGAATTTCTAATAAAAATAGCGTCTTTCCTCAATACCGTGCCGGCTTTTCTCTGTATGCGAATCTGCCGAATGGTTTTGAAGCAGAAGGAGGTTTTCGCTATTTATATTTTAATGATGCTACCTGGATTTATACCGCATCAATGGGAAAATATTTTAAAAATTACTGGTTTAATTTAAGAACATATCTTACACCTTCAAGTAATGCTGTTTCAAATTCTTATTCATTCACAACACGCTATTATTTTAAAGAAACTGATTACTTCGGAATAGGATTAGGAACTGGTATTTCTCCTGATGAAACCGCTAATAATATTCAACTTCATGATCCTTATAAATTGAAATCTTATCGCATTTCTGCTGATTACAGAAAAACATTTCAACGAATGAATATTATTTTATTGAGTTGTTCTATGATACAACAGGAATATCTTCCAAAAGAAATCGGAAACCAATATCTGCTTAGTTTAACTTACCAAAGAAGATTCTAATTTTATGACGATAAAGAAAAATCAGATAATTATTTTATCAGTATCTGTTTTGTCAATCCCTTTACTAATGTGGCTTTCATGGATTTTTACTTCAAAAAAGAAATTGGTTGCCATCATTGTCGATAAGACTGTTGAAAAGTCTGTTACGAACGAACATGCTTCATTTACATGGGTGCTGAATAATGAGCGTTTTGCAAAAACAAAAACCAGCCTTTATAATAATGATCGGGATTATTTTGGATTTTTCCCTCTGCAAAATGAAAAGTTTCGTGTGAAAGGATTAGAACGTTTTTCAGCAGACATGCTGGAAAAACTGAGCAATGACGCAGACATGGTTTATTTTACTGACACTTATGGCGTTTATAAAAACGAGTGGTTCCAAAATAATAAGGCACAAGAGCAGGGACTTCTCTATGGCGGAATGAGTGAGCAGGATATTCAATTGCTTCAACTGATGAAGTCAAAACATAAATTGATTATTTCTGAATTCAATACTATTGGTTCTCCTACTTCTGAAAAGGTTAGAGAAGATTTTGAAAGACTCTTTGGTTTAAAATGGACCGGATGGATTGGTTGTTATTTTGCATCTCTTGATCCTGAAATTAATTCTGATATGCCAAAGTGGATTGTGAATAATTATAAAAAGAATCACAATGGAAAATGGGCTTTTAAAAATGCAGGAATTGTATTTACAAATACTGAAGGCAGCGTGATTGTTTTGGAAGAAAGAAAACAACTTACAGATGCTTTACCAATCATTTTGACAAGTGAAGCGAATCAAAAAAAATATGATCTGCCGTCTGAAGATAAGTATTCATCATGGTTTGATGTGATGCAGTATGACAGTACTTTAAACCTGGCTGTTTCAGAATTTAAAATAAATGTGAACACAGATGGTCAGAAAATGTTGAAGGAAAATAACATTCCCGAAAGCTTTCCGGCTGTACTGATGCATAAAAATAAAGACTACCAGTTTTATTACTTTTCAGGAAATTTTTGTGACAACCCAATCTCCATAAAAAGTTCTTACTTTAAAGGAGTTGAATTCTTTAAAAGATTATTTTATACAAATGAAGATGCGAACAAAAGCGCTTTCTTCTGGAATTTTTATCTTCCATTGATGCGCCATATTACTAATAATTATTTTGAATCTTCTGTAGAGCTGCAGCCTGCACGTAAATAGAATCAACAAATTAATCTTGCGCTAGTCAACAAATTTTTAATTCCTTCTTAAAGAATGGAATATTAAGCGCAACCATAAAGTTTTGGTTTTTAAGATTCTCTATTCTTCCTAAAAATTCTTTCCTAAAAGAGTCGAATTTTATAAATGATTACTTAATAAATATCTTTCAAATGAATTTCTATTTTCATTCAGTAGCAACACTGTATAATTTATTTTGAATCTTCTGTCAGTCTTAATGAGGAAAGTACTTGATATAAATAGAATCGGGAATTAATTTTGCGCCATCAATAAATTTTTGATTCCTGCTTTTGAAGAGATCGAAAGCATGCTGCAACTGTAGCATTTTGATTTTATCACTCATTGGTTCTTCATCCATATTTGCCTCAAGTGAAAAAGTGTTTTCTCCATTTAAATGGGATGTTCCCTGAACAAAATCAATCACTTCATTTTTAGTCTGCATTAAAGGATACTGATGAATGTTTGAAAATGATCTGGTAGTGTCCAAGCCGCTTCCAATCCAGCTCGCAAGAGTCGGTTTCTCAAATGAATAAGAATTATTTAAGAACGCAAGAAGGCTTGGGGCAATATCAAAATGAGAAGATATTGAAGAAAATGTAGCAGTTCGTTTCAATAAAGGAGAATAGATAATCAATGGAACATGATATCGATCCATTTTTGAGATCATTGGAATTTCTGGCATTCGGTGGTCTCCTGTAATGATAAAGATTGTATTCTTAAACTCACTTCTTTGTTTATAGTTTTCAATAAAATTTTTAATGGCTTCATCAAGAAATAAGATACTTGCATATTGCGCTTTGTATTGTTCATAAGCAGCTTTTTTTTCTGTGGAAAAGCCAAGCTGATTCATCCTTTCTTCAAAAAGCCTGTTGTATTTTTCCTGGTTACCTAATAAGAAAGGGCTATGAGTCGCTACTGTAAACAATACATTTAACTGAGGCTGATTATTATTGTTCTGGGGCAATAATTCCAGGTATCTTCTGAATAATTCATTGTCACCATAGCCCCATGTAAATCCATTATGAGAAGGAAGTTTTGTATATCCCGAAGGAAAAGTGAATTCATCATAAATATTATTGGCAGCGTCTTTTTTCATGTAAAGATTCATGTTATCAAATCTTGAATCACCTCCATAAAAAAAGGCAGTTTTATATCCGTTATGTCTCGCCAAACTTAACAGAGAAAGATGCTCAGGCATTCGATCACCCAATTCATTAAAGCCATTTTTTGCAAAAGGTAAAGAGCCAAGGACAGAAGGCAGGACTGCAAAGCTTCTTCCTCCTGAACTTAAAAAGTTTTTCCAGTACAAACTTTCTTTTGAAAGAGAATCAAGGTAGGGCGTGAAGTTCCCAAGAACCGCGCCATCATTGGTAAAAGCGCGTCCAAGTCCTTCTACAAGAATGATAACAATGTTGGGTAAATGATCGGCCTTATTAAAAAAAGGAGATAATACATCCGGAGTTTCATCTTTATGCAAAAAAGGAAACTTACTGTCATCTACGTAAACAAAGTCTTTGATGGACGCAACAGAATTATCACCAAAATCTCCTGAATAAGTGTCAGAATAAATATCATCTTCAACCTTTTCAGGAAAAAAATATTGACAAGATTGTGTGATAAAAAAATCTGATTTATTTATCACAACAGTTCGTGCGAATTCTGTTTTGAGAGAAGCGGAAGGGGATAAAGTAAAACCCATGGTAACTATAATAATTGAAAAAGCAATTATTGTGGCAGTTAAAAATTTTCCTGCAATAATTTTTTTTGGAAAATAAATAAAAATGAAAACAAAAACAGCAATCAAAAGCAGCGCAAATATGAAAGTTGATAAATGAATGCTTCCTGATGCGCCAATGGTTTGACGGATATCTGAAAGCGAATATGCATAAAGATCAGAGCCGAGCGGGACCATTGTCTTATTAAAATATTGTACCAGTCCTAATTGCACCAAAAGAAGAAAAATCGCAAATAAAATGTAAACGAAAGATGCAATTTTTTTTGAAAGGAAATAAAAAAGGAGATATGGAATTAAAAGAAACAAATAAATTTTAAGAGAATAAAAAACATAGTTGATAAGAGTAGTGCCAGCTATAGTAAACAAAGGAATATTTGCATTTTGTAATTTATGATTGATGACTATTTCATAAACTCCTATAAGCAACATAAGGGCCAAAAAAATTAGTGACCGTACTGAATAGGAATTCAATGCATTGGTTAAGGGATTCAAACGCAATGTCGAATTTGATTTTAAATGATTCATCTAAAGAATGGTTAGTTTTTCATATTTAAACCTTGTCTTGTCATTTCTCCCCATGATTTCTTTTTTTGTAAATAGTCTATATTTCCACGAACGGCTGACCATACTACAAAAGGATGGAAAATGAAAGGCTCCATAAAAGCAGTCATAATTAGTCTCAATACGTGTGACCGCTTTTTGTATTGATTAAAAGTAGTGACTTCAATAAGTATCGCGAAGATGGAATAAAGAAAACCAAAGCCAAGGATACATCCGAGAATTAATAAAAATATTTGTAAAGACACCAGGCCAAATAAAGCTGTAATCAATAAAAAAACAAATCCTGAAAACTCAATAACCGGCGCTAATAATTCGAAAAAAAACCAGTAAGGATAACTTAAAATTCCTAAAACTCCATAGCGTTTGTTCAGGAACATTTTTTTGTGAATCTTCAAAGTTTCGATCGTTCCACGTGTCCAGCGATTTCGTTGTCTTCCAAGAATTTTGTAAGAGCATGGAGCTTCTGTCCAACATAACGGATCAGGAATATAGGATACTTTGTAAGGCAACTTATTTTCATGCATATATCTGCGCATACGAACGATCAGTTCCATGTCTTCGCCGACTGTTGCCGGATTGTAGCCTCCTGCTGCTATTACAATTTCGCGATCAAATGCACCAAATGCGCCTGAAATAATCAGCAAACCATTCATCCGGCTCCATGCCATTCTTCCCAATAAAAAGGCGCGGATATATTCCAGGGTTTGAATTCTTGGAAGCAGCTTTTTAGGAAGGTGAACTTTTACTAATTTTCCATTTACAATTTCACATGAATTAGCAATTCGAACAACGCCGCCCGTCGCAATTACGCGTTTGTCTGTTTCTTCCAAAAATGGTTTAATAAGTTTCAGCATCGCGTCCTGTTCTAAAACGCAATCCACGTCGATGCAAACAATATATTTGTTTGTTGCAACATTAATTCCAGTATTCAGCGCATCAGCTTTGCCTCCGTTTTCTTTATCAATTACAATTAATTTATGATAAAGAGGATTGCCGCTCTTATAAATATTTCTAACAGGTTTTGTCTTGATTTTTTCATTTATTAAGAAAGGAACTTTTATTAATTGATACGCCTGAATTAATTTATCCAGGGTCTCATCGTTGCTGCCATCGTTGATTAAAATCAGCTCAATATTATTATAATGAACAGCCAGCAGTGAACGAACATTCTCAATGATATTTGCTTCTTCATTATAAGCAGGTGCGATAATACTGATAGTAGGTGCATATTCGGAAGAAGCTAAAAGATCATAATCAGTGAAGCTGCTTTTTTTCATGTAAAGTTTTATCTCGGCAATTGAATAAGCAACTATCAAAAGGTAAAATAATAGTAAAGCAATAGAATAAATAAAAATTCCGTAAGTTAATATTTCGAATAAAAAGTGAATTATTTTCATGTGATAGGTTCCATTTTAAGTTGAGGTAAAATGACATTCCATGGATGAGATGATTTTTCAACTGATGCTTCAATTTTCTCCATATTTGCAGATCGGATTTTTCGAATTGCAGCAGCAGCAGCCATTTTAAAAGAATCATCGGGATGGTGAAGAAGCGGAAGCAAAAATTCAAGATGACTTTCTGTGCCATCATTTTGCAATATTTTCAAAATATCTAACTGGGTTGCAGCATTATAATCCAGGTAATGTTCGATTAATAGATCAGCGGTTGTTTCATTGCTGATAAAGCTTAATGTTGCAACAGCAGTTCTGCATATCCCGGATGATGAATGAGACAGGCAAATCGCTGCATCATCATAATATTTGTGTTGCTGATAAATTTCAATAAGACGTAAAGCAAAATGGACAACACTATCATTTTTTGATTGCAACCATTGACAAATATTTACATTCTCTGTTATCGCTTGTCCTGATAGTTCCTGTATCAATCGCAATTGTTGCCATTCAGAAATTGGATGACTAATTGTATCTAAAAAATTCAGACCTTCAAAACCGGTAAGTTTTACAATAGCAATTTGTGCTTCCATCCTTAGCAAAATATTTTCATGATTGGTTAGTGCAAAAATCTCTTTAATACTCCAATCTTGTTTTAGCAACGCAAGTTGCTGAACTGCTTTAGCTTTTGTATGCCATTCCTTACTCTTCAAATTATTTAGTAATTCATTTTTTAATTGCATTTTTTCAAAAAGCCATTGGATATTTTCCAGCGTTGATCCTCTGAATTTTTTCGACGTTTTAGCTAATTCAGAAATAAGCAATTTTTTTTGAAATTTTTCTATCTGAAACTGTTGAATGATTTTTTGCGAATCCGGTTGGGAAAAGACCTCATTTAACTCATCCTCTGATTCACAAATAGCAATCTGTCCAATAAGATCATTGAACATTTTTTGCAGAAAAGCTTTTCGCTTTCCCCTTTTGGACCTTCGCAAAAGATAATAAAGTATAAAGAAAATTAAAACAATGATTAAAAAGGAAACCAGTAAGATGGTTCTTAATAAAATCTGTTCTTTAAAAACACTGTAATGCAAATAATTTACAATCTCATTAAATTGATCTGTAAAAAAAAACTGCAGTTGATGCATTGTATTACTGTTGAGGTTTTTTAATTGTTTTTAGCAAGTGCGCCTGCTGACGCAGCAAGTCTTTTTACACGCATTGACAGTTCATTAGGACTAAATGGTTTTGTGATATAATCATCAGCACCAAGATTAAATGCTTCAAGAACAACATTTTCCTGTCCCATTGCGGAGAGAATAATAATTGGAACATTACGATGAAGATGATTTTGTTTTACCATATTTACAATTTCCAAACCTGAGATAAATGGCATCATTATATCTGCGATGATCATATCAGGATCATGAAGTTTAATTTGCTCGATTGCTTCTTTTCCGTTGGAAGTTACAATCACCTCATGACCGTCTTTTTTTAACCGCAATTCAATAATTTTTAGCATGATCATTTCATCATCAGAAATCAGTATTTTCATTTTTGAAGTTTTTTATTTGGATGTTTTTTGTTTCAGTTTTTTTGTACAACAGCCAATGCTGATGCAAGTTCTGCCTCGATCATGGGATTTATTTTCTCAAAAAGCTCTTCTGCTTTTTCGAAGTTGGAAAGTATTTCACCAAGGTTCTTTCTTTCTTTTGCATCTAATTCTACTTTTGTTATCAGCGACATTAATTTTCCCATTTGTAAAATGCCAATACTGCTTTTTACTTTATGGCTTTTTTTATAAACTTCTTCCCAAAGTTCTTCGATGATAGCTTCTTTTATTTCGCACATTATGACAGGCACAGATTCTAAAAATATTTGAAGCACTTCACAAAGGCAATCGATATCATCCAGTTCGATTAAGTGATTTAAACTGTATAATTTTTTTGATTCAGTTTTAAGAACTGATGGAATCTTCGCTGTTTCTGCTTCTTCAGTTTTCAATAAAAAACGCCGTAGCTCACGGAAAAGATCGGATGGAACAAAAGGCTTATTCATGTATTCATTCATTCCAATCTCGAGACATTTTATTTTTTCATTTCTTAATGCACTTGCCGTCATTGCTATAATTGGAATATTAAGATTCAGCTTTTGCCGGATATAAACAGTTGTTTCAAAGCCATCCATCTCCGGCATTTGAAGATCCATTATGATAAGGTCATATTCAAAACCATCTTCCAGCAATTGAATAGCAACTTTCCCATTATCTGCCAGGTCCGGTTCTATTCCTGCATTTTGGAGCATGTGATAAATAACCTTTTGATTCGCTTCATTATCTTCCACTACCAGGATTCTTTTTCCTGATAAGCCATCCTCTTTGAAAGTATCTTGTTTGACATTCCCATATTGTTTCGCTACTGTGTTTGCAGCTACCGGATATTTTATATTGAATGTAAATGTTGTTCCTTCACCCGGCATACTTGAAACATCAATAGTTCCATTCTGAAGCTCAATTAATTTTTTGGTAATGGACAAACCAAGGCCGCTTCCTCCGAATTTTCGCGATGTTTCGGTTTCTGCCTGGGAAAAAGTTTCAAAAATTGTCTGAAGTTTTTCCTTAGCAATTCCGATTCCTGTATCTGCCACACAAAACAAAAGATGAACTTCTTTATTCTCCTGATGAATTGCTTTAATCTCCAAATTAATTTCCCCTTTCGGAGTAAATTTTATCGCATTGCTGATCAGGTTATTTAAAATTTGATTCAGTCTGTGCGGATCTCCATTTAACGAGTCGGGTACATCGAGGTCAACAGAAATTCTAAGCGTCAATCCTTTTTCTTTTATTAAAACCCGAAATGTATTTATAGAATTTTCCAATGTCTCACGAAGACGGAAATCAATTTTTTCGATGCGTAGTTTACCCGCTTTTATTTTTGAAAGATCAAGAATATCATTGATCAGAATCAGAAGATTGTCTGATGATTTTTTTATTACTTTCAGAAAATCTTTTTGTTCATCGGTCATGGAAGTATTTAATAAAATATTTGTCATTCCAATAATTCCATTCATTGGCGTTCTTATCTCATGACTCATATTGGCAAGAAATTCTTCCTGTAATTGTTCCGCCATTTCTGCCTTACTCTTAGATTCAATAAGATGCAAACCATACAAATATCTTTCAGTGATGTCGCTGGCTATACCGCCGATTCCATACATATTATTGTCTTTATCAAATAAGGGAAATTTAACGATCAGAAGATTGATCATTTCACCATTAATTTGAACGGTTTCTTCAACTTCAGTATTTTTTTGTTCGCGTATTATATATTCATCTATTTCTTTGTACCTGTTTGCATTTTCTGCGGGAACTAAATCAAAATCAGTTTTTCCGATGATCTGTTCTTTACTTAAATCAAAAGCATCTCTGTAACTTTTATTTGCAAGTAAATATTTGCCTTCCATGTCTTTAATAAAAACAATCAATGGCGTGTTGTCAAGAATTGACTGCAGCCTGAATTGATATTCTTCTCTTTCGTGTTGAATCTTTTTTAATTCTTGTTCAACCTTTTTTTTGTCTGTAATGTCCTTTACAAGACATTGAAATCCTTTTGGTTCGCCATCTTCTGATAAAATGGCACTTGATTGTTCTACCCAAATTGTATTTCCTGATTTGGCTTTTAACGGAAATTCAAGACAACATTCAGATTTTCGAACCTGGAATTGCTTTTTAAATTTTTCATTGATCACATTTGCCCATTCTGCACTAACCAGGAAAGAATAATTTTTTCCAACAATTTCATCAGATTTAAATCCAGTGAACAAGGTGATTTTCTTATTAATGAATGTAATGTTTCCGTTAAGATCAGTTGTTAGTAATCCTGCACCACAATTTTCAACAAGGTTTTTGTATTTTATTTCAATCTCACGTGAATCGGTTTCTGCCACTTTTCTAAGTCTTTTATTTTTAAAAATGTTAAACAAAGTCAGAAGAATCAAAACAATAGAGCCTAGGATAATTCCAATAGAAGTTTTAAAATTTAAAATATCAATTTCTTTTACTTCCTCATTTAAAACTGTTATTTGTTGAGAATAATTTTCTTTTAAACTAATCAGGGATTGATAAAGAAATGTGGTAATGTCTTTATTTTCCTGATTATATATTATTGCGATTGCATCTTTGTTAGACACTTTACTCACTGAAAGTATTTTTTCTTCAGTATTTAATTTTTTGTATAAAAGAGGAGTAAAAAGATATTCAGGATGATATGATTTTTGCGAATCAAATTGGTGTGCCATTTCTTTCAAGTCTGCTATCTTTTCTAAAGCTTCTTTTTGAAAAAGAGGATCACCCGTAATAATAAATCTTTGAGTATTTAATTCCAGCTCATTGATTTTATAAATCGTAGCTTCAATTCCTTTTGCATTTTCACGGATCTTTTGTTTTTGTGCAGAATTTTCAGTGATTTTTTTATGATTCTGATTGATGAAAATAAACAGGCAAATTGAGGCAAGAAAGACAATTGCTGAAATTAGCATTCCTTTTTTCGAAATTCTCATAAGTGGATTTGATATTGGATCTTATTTTTTATAAAAGCTGTTGAAGACATTTTCAAAAGCGGTTTTCATTTTGCTTTTAGTTAACGGATATTATAATCTTTTATTGCAGATTTATAAAATGAATTGTAATAAAAGAAAAGTGTAAATAATTGTAAAAGAAGAAATGGAGTTGAAGAAATTATTTATTATTTTTGCGCCTCTTTGAGAGAATCTGGAAGAAGGATTTTCAATTTATCAGGCCCCGTAGCTCAATTGAATAGAGCATTTGACTACGGATCAAAAGGTTTCAGGTTTGAATCCTGACGGGGTCACAAAAATCAGGGCTATCGTATTGAGGCCCTTTTTAATTTAGTGATTTTGCATTTTCAAAAAAACAGTCATTAAATTTATCGGTGGAAAAAAATGTATCTTGGTACGATTTTAAAATAAATGAAGGTTAAGAACTTCTTTGGAAACCTTATCGTCACACTTCTTTTAAATCACACTTAAATTTTTTAAAGAATTGTTTATGAGAATTTTACCAATAACGCCTTTCCAAAACATTGTGGCAAACTTTTTGTCTTGGCAAAACTAGTTCCTCATTATATATTACTCTATATTGTAAATTAAACATTATGAAAACAAGAAATTACTTACTTCTATTCGTACCGCTTTTTATGCTTGTAGCATGCAAAAAGGATCCGGTCACAAAACCTGTACATTTTACCTCAACAACCTATAAGAATTTGGAAGCATATGATCCGTCAACGGGTACACCACAGGTATTATTACATGATACCATTTCATCTGATTTAATGTCTTTTATTTACAGTACTCTTCCAGATGGAAAAAACCTAACGCTTTCACATCCTGAATTTTTTAAGAATCCTGAAATTGGAGACATTACGATTACTAAAAAATCAGAGGTATTTATAACATTTGTATCTGGAGATAGCAGGAATTCAAATTCAATTGCTTTTTACACATATCCAACCAATCAACCTCCTGCAACTGCAAAGGATGTTCAAACAATTACTTATGTTTTTCCTAATGCCGGACATCTTACAGGTTTACAAGCAGGCGACAAAGTTAGCTTAGGAACTTTTAATGTCGGAACTTCCCTTGGTTTTGTTTTAATGGAAAATGCGTGGGATACAACTAATCATACACTCAACAATGAAGCGGTTCATTTCTGCACTAACGACGCTTTAAATCCAGAAGTTGATCCAAACTTAAAAAAACATGCGGTTTTAATTAATTATCCTGCAGAAAATAAAGTATTAATTGGCTTTGAAGACACTGACAGAACTAAACCTCAATGTGACAATGACTTTAATGACGTGGTTCTTTATTGCACTGTTGTTCCACAATAAAATTTTTAAAAAACCTTTTTTTAAAATCCTGTTCCAAAGCAGGATTTTTTTTATTTTCTTTTTAATAGCTTTTTTAGAACAAATGCATTGCAGTAAACAAATAAATAAAGTCAAATTTTTTATGGAATTCCTACTGTTTCTTTCATGCCTGTAAAAATAGTTTTCCAAACAAGGTTGAAAAAAGATTTATAAATATTACGCTCATATTTTGCATTTACTTTTCTAAGACCGCTTGAACCAGGATTATTATTTTGAACAAGAAAATTTGCTGCTAAACTTATAAATCTTCTTTTCTTAACCTTGTTCGTAATCTTATCGCGCTTTAAAACATCCACTTTTAAATCGTTGTACTTCATTACAAAATCTCCCTGTGCACTTGTATTGTTTCCGTTAAAATCAAAATCAATTGAATTGATTTTGCCTGAATTTATTTTAATCAGTGTCATTGGTATAGAAACTTTATTGAGCAATAACGCATCAAAACCGGTTGTATGGCCATTTGCTGCAAAATCTCCGTGGCTGCTATTCATTGAAAATTTAAAATTGCCTGTTAATGGAATTTCGCCTAACACTTTTGTATCAAATGATATATTAAGCTGATTATTTTTTTGAATAGCGGATGGAATATTGGTAATATGGGAAACATTTAATTTTGAATTTACAAAAGTAACTACTCCAACACTGTCACTTACTGTTTCATTTTCGCGGTACTGAATGAATGCATTGGATATCGTTGCATTTGAAATATCTAATGGCAGATTAATTTTTAATAATAGTTGAGAAAGATAATTTCCTGCTCTGCTTTTTTTCTCTAATGGTTTATGAAGGTCGCGGTAGATTTTTGCATTGGCATTCCCAATCAGCAGATCTGATGCCACCAATTGTTTGTCCAGCAATCCGTTCATGCTGATGTTTTTTAATGAAACCGCTTTAAAAGTAATATCAAATCTGTCGCGCTGATAATGAAATTTATCCGCAAAAATACTTTCCGACCCAAATGGATTTACATTGAACGATCCAATTTTCAATTCTTTAGTCAAAGAGTTTAATGAGATACTTTTAAAATAAAAATGATAAGATCCATCTTTTGATGCGGTAGAAAAACTCGCAAGTGATACTTCTGCTTCCTTAGTAAAATTCATCGGATGCATTTGCAAATCAATGAGCTGACTTGCTTTTACATCATTTACTTTTATTGAAATGTTTCCCAATGTATAGTTGCTTTTTGCAAAAGGCACGAAGGTTACTTTTGGGAAATTCAAATGCTTCATATAAACGCCATAAACATTCATGAAACCAGTGCTGTCAGCTGATTTGGTAATTTTTTGGGTAGATATTTTCAGGTTTTCCACTGGTAAATCATATAAAATAATTTCATTGCACAGAATCGTATCCACAACCAGGTTTTTATTTTTTACAATTTCATTTGTGTTTACTCCATTAAGGCTTAATTTCTGAGCATCTAAAAGACGAACACCTTCGGATTGATCATCCGGGAATCGATTTACAGATATCTGGTCAAATAAAAGCTGTTTTTGCCTGCCCATAAAATGAACTTTCTTTACTGACAGTTCTCTACGGTTGTGGTTATACGAAAAAAAGGAATCAACGGTAAATGCTGCTTGTTTACAAAATAAAATCCTGTTGGTGTCAAGGTTATGTGCACTGTCAATCAGAACATCTTCCAGCAATATTTTTCCATTGAAAAAATCGAATCTTTTTTCTTTCGAATAGAAATCAATGCTCTTTGCATTCAGATTATTAATAAATACAAAACGAACCTTTATGAAATCCAATTTCCCTAAGATCTGCTGGTATAGTGTTTTTGCTTCATTTTGAAAGATCGTATTTCGTTGCAGTGGCTTCAATGAATATATGAATATCTGTGGATCATCAATGATCACAGAATCACCCTGAATCTTATTTCCATGCAAAGCTTCGGCAGTTTTTACACCAGTTACTGTAACAGATTTGATGGTTGCATTTAATATTAAATCGGGCAAATTTTCCACAGCCATTCTTTTTAAACGATTGGTATCAACCGTAATTCTTACATTTTTTAAAAAAGCATCTCCATTTGCTTCATCAAAATGAAGTGAATCGTATTTAATGGAATAGAGACTGTCAGTTTGTTGTGTAACTGTAGAATCGACTGTGTTTTTAATGATTTTGTATTTAAATTTTTGCCAGAAAAAATAGCCGCCGCCGGCAAGCAGCAAGAGAGAAGCGGAAAGGAATAATAGTTTCTTTGACAAGCGGAAATAGTTATGCCATTACAATGCAAATGAGGTTCCAATTTAAATAGAAATTAAAGTTTTAGATTTGGCAATAATAAAATGTCTATGAATATTGAAATGAATAAAAATGAGGACGCGAACAAAATCGCATGGAGTAATATTAAAAATTTGTTGGAAAAAATTGGAGAGGGTGGTGGTAAAAAAGCGATTCAAAAACAAAAGGAAAGAAAGAAACTAACTGCAAGGGAAAGGATACAATATCTTTTAGATCAGGGGAAAAGTTTTATAGAAATTGGGGCTTTTGCCGGATTTGAAATGTATCAGGAATACGGCGGATGCCCTGCCGGCGGCGCGGTAGCAGGTATTGGATACGTTGGAGGAAAACAATGTGTGATTGTTGCGAACGATCAAACTGTAAAAGCAGGAGCGTGGTTTCCGATAACTGGAAAGAAAAATTTGAGAATGCAGGAGATTGCAATGGAAAATAATTTACCAATTATTTACCTGGTTGACAGTGCCGGAGTTTTTCTTCCTATGCAGGACGAAATTTTTCCTGATAAAGAACATTTTGGCCGCATTTTTAGAAACAATGCGAAAATGAGTGCGATGGGAATTACGCAGATTGCGGCAGTCATGGGACCATGTGTGGCTGGCGGCGCCTATCTGCCGATCATGAGTGATGAAACAATTATGGTAGAAGGACATGGTTCCATTTTTTTGGCAGGGCCTTATTTAGTAAAAGCGGCCATAGGAGAGATGACAGACAATGAAACTCTTGGTGGTGCTGCAACACATACAGAGATCAGCGGCATTGCAGATTATAAATTTAAAACAGAAGAAGAATGTCTTGACTGTGTAAAAGATATTATGTCAAAATTGGGAGAAAGCCCAAGGGCACAGTTTAACAGGGCTGAACCTGTCGTTCCATCCAAAGATCCATCAGAAGTTTACAATTTTTTCCCGGAAGGGAATCAGAAGCCATATGATATGCATGATATTATCGACACCATTATCGATGCAAATTCCTTTAATGAATTTAAAAAAGATTATGGTAAAACGCTTATCTGTGGCTATGCAAGGGTGGATGGATGGGCAGTTGGAATTGTTGCAAATCAAAGATTAAATATTAAAAATAAAAAAGGGGAATTGCAAATTGGTGGCGTGATCTATAATGATAGTGCCGATAAAGGCGCGAGATTTATTATGAATTGCAATCAGAAAAAAATTCCTTTGATATTTCTGCAGGATATTACAGGGTTTATGGTTGGCAACAGAAGTGAACATGCGGGGATTATAAAAGATGGCGCGAAAATGGTGAATGCTGTTGCTAATTCTGTTGTTCCAAAAATCACTTTTATTCTCGGTAATTCTTATGGGGCAGGAAATTATGCGATGTGTGGAAAAGCTTATGATCCGCGATTCATTTATGCATGGCCGTCAGCAAAGATAGCCGTGATGGGAGGCGGGCAGGCAGCAAAAACTTTATTGCAAATTGAAGTGGCTTCTCTAAAAGCAAAGGGCCAGGAAATAACTCCTGAAAAAGAAGAAAAATTATTGAAAGAAATGATGGATAAATATGCATCACAAACTACCGCTGTTTATGCGGCAGCGCGGTTATGGGTAGACGCAATTATTGATCCCCAGAAAACAAGAAAAATAATTTCTGAAAGTCTGTCTGCGGCTGATCATAATCCAAAGATGGAAGAATTTAAAACTGGCGTTCTTCAGGTTTAATTGTTTTTAAATTTGCACCATTTCTGAAAAGTATTTTATAAATAAATTCCTTGAAACAAAATTCGATTGAGATTTATACTGATGGTTCTTCGCGTGGAAACCCTGGACCGGGCGGTTATGGGGCTATTTTAATTTGGGGAACTATCAGGAAAGAAATTTCACAGGGCTATCGCCTTACAACAAATAACAGAATGGAGTTGATGGCGGTAATTGCAGCTTTGGAGGCATTAAAGAAAACAGATCTGGATATTGTCATTCATTCCGATAGCAGTTATATTGTGAAAGCGGTAATGGAAGGCTGGTTAAAAAAATGGCTAAGGACAGATTTTAAAGGTGGTATTAAAAATAAAGACCTTTGGCTGCGATATCATCGGCTTTCACAACAACATAAAATTCATTTTAATTGGGTGAAAGGACACGCAGAAAATGTGTTGAATAACCGTTGTGATATTCTTGCAACAACTGCGGCTGATGGAAAAAATCTATTAGTGGACGAAGGATATGAAAAAGAGCTTTAAAGCTTTTTTACATGAAATTTTTAAAACTCAAATCAATTGAACTTAAGAAAGGAAATAAAAAAGAGATGGCTTAGCATCTTATTTTATACCCTGATAATAATATTCATTTTTAGTTCTTCAGCAAAATCATGGGTACTTCAACAGGTAGTTTCAACCGGATTATTAAAAGCAGAAATAAAAGATGATTCTAATAAAAATCTGACTGAGGCAGTTCCCTTTTCATTTACGGATTCGAATGGGAAAACCGCTACTACTGCTGATTTAAAAGGAAAAGTTGTGTTCATCAATTTCTGGGCCTCATGGTGTCCTCCTTGCCGTGCAGAAATGCCGTCTTTAGAAAATCTATACCGGAAGTTTAAAGATGATAACAGAATTGTCTTCCTGTTTATGAACGAAGATAATGACACCGGTAAAGCGATTGCGTATCTCGAAAAAAATGATTTTTCTATTCCATTATTTTATTCCAAAGAGAACATTTCAAATGAAATATTTAGCGGCACATTACCAACAACGTTAGTTTTAGACAAAGATGGAAAAATTGTGCTGAAACACCAGGGAATGGCTCAGTATGATTCTGAGAGTTTTGCAAACCAATTAATGCAACTTTTGTGAAGTAAGTGAATAAATTACATGTAAACAAATTTCAATAATGGAAGATAATTTCCAAAACTTAATTTCTTATTTTTGCTAAAACTCTTCAATATGAAAATTTCGAAACAACTTGCCGGCAGTTTTATTTTGTTAATTGTAATTGCTTCTTTATACAGAGTTATGCCCGGTCGCCCTTACGGATTTGCTCCTATGATCGCTATGGCTGTTTTTGGCGGCGCTGTTATTAAAGATAAAAAATTTGCTTTTCTGCTTCCATTGTTGGCCATGTTTGTTTCTGATGGGTTGTATCAGTTATTGTATATTAATGGGGTTGGAAATATTCCTGGTTTTTATGAAGGCCAGTTTGTAAATTATATGTTATTTGCAGGAATGACCGTATTCGGTTTTTTTATCAAAAATTTTAATGTAAAAAGAATCGCAATTGCTTCTATTTCTGCTCCAACTGCTTATTTTTTAATTTCTAATTTGTTAGTTTGGGCAAGTTCTTCTCCAATGGCGGGTTTAGGTAGACCAAAAACTTTCAGTGGTTTAATCATGTGCTATACAGATGGTTTGCCTTTTTATCCATGGAGCGTTGCTTCTACTTTTATCTTCTCAGCAATTTTATTTGGCAGCTATTATTTCATGACACGAAACGCTGTAAAGCCAATTGCTTTGACAAAATAACCGTATACCGGATAGTCGAAGCTGATACCTGAATTTGATACCTTCACTATGGCACATCACAACGATACAGGATGGCTCGGCGAAAGGATGGCAGTAGAATATCTTGAACAAAGAGGTTTCCTTATCCTGTATCAAAACTGGCGGCATAGTCACTGGGAAGTTGATATTATTGCTTCGTTAAAAGATATAGTTCATTTCATTGAAGTCAAAACAAGAAGAACTAAGAAGTTTGGATATCCTGAAGAGGATGTTTCTAAAAAGAAAATTGAAAATCTGATTAATGCTTCAGAAGAATTTCTTTTCTTAAATCCACAATGGAAATTAATTCAATTTGATATCCTTTCCATTACTATTCAAAAAAATAAACCGGTAGAATATTTTTTTATTGAAGATGTTTATATTCCCTGAATCTTAGAGGAGAATAAAAATCGGCATAAATGCAATTAAGAAATCTATTGTATTATCAAATCCGCTAAAACCATAGCTGTTACGGCTTCAAGAACAACAGGAACTCTCAGTGCAATGCACAGATCATGTCTTCCTTTTACAGAAAAGGGTTCTACATTTCCTGTTTCAACATTTAATGTTTCCTGCACTTTTGGTGTTGAAGAAGTTGGCTTTACAACAATGCGGAATATAAGTTCATTTCCATTAGTGATTCCGCCTACAATTCCTCCGGCATGATTGGTTGCTGTTGTTCCGTCTTCTTTAATAATGGCATCATTGTGTTCGCTGCCAAACATTTTTGCGGCAGCGAAACCAGCTCCAAATTCAATTCCTTTTACTGCCGGAATTGAAAATACAGCATGGCTGATCAAAGATTCTGCAGAATCAAAAAAAGGTTCACCCAAACCAATCGGCAAATTAGAAACTTTACATTCAACAATTCCTCCAATTGAATCTTTCGCATCCACTGCTTTTTGTAATCCTTTTTCCAGATCTTTCTCACCACCGATTTCTAAAATTGAAGAATGAATTTCAATTTTCTTATCTGTAGAAAAGGAAGCTATTACTTTTTTTGCAACAACGCCCGCAGCAACCAAAGCTACTGTTAGCCTTCCGCTGAAATGGCCGCCACCACGGTAATCTTCAAAGCCTTTGAATTTTTTATGTGCCACAAAATCAGCGTGTCCCGGCCTTGGAACTGCTTTTTGTTTTTCATAATCTCCGCTTCGGGTATTACTATTTTTAAACAAAATTGCCATGGGCGCTCCGGACGTTTTACCATTAAAAATGCCACTAATAATTTCAGGAATATCATCTTCTTTTCTTGGTGTTGTTCCTTTTGCTCCCGGCTTTCTTCTTTCAATATCTTCTGTAAAATCTTCGGGCGAAATGCCGATTCCCGGAGGGCAACCGTCAATAACAATACCTACATATTCACCGTGCGATTGACCAAAAATTTCAACCTTAAAATTTTTTCCAAATGAATTCATTATTTTATTTTTTAACTACAAACTTAATATCCATATTCTCTCAAATGCATTTCATTATCACGCCATTTTGGACGCACTTTCACATACAACTGAAGAAATACTTTTGCCCCGATAAATTCTTCAATGTCTTTCCTGGCAAGTGTTCCAAGTTTCTTAATCATGTTTCCACCTTCTCCTAAAACAATTGCTTTTTGAGTTTCTCTTTGAACAATGATATCAGCAGTAATTTTTGTAAGAGTGGTTTTTTCTTTAAATTCCTGAACAAGAACCGCAGTATGATATGGGATTTCTTCCTGGTATAAATAAAATATTTTTTCCCGGATTAATTCTCCAACAAAAAATTTCATTGGAAGATCACTCAAATTATCATCCGTGTAAAAAGGTTCTCCCTCGGGAAGCATAACAACAATGGAATCAAGCAATTGCTGAATGCCCGAATTTTTGAGTGCTGAAATTTCAACAACCTTTTTACAATATTTTTTTTCAGAAAAAAAAGTAACGGCTTTCTTAATCTTCTCTTTAGAAGCAAGATCTGTTTTGTTCAAAACCACGATTGCCGGTGCCTTCAGTGAAAGCGAAGAAAAAATTTCATCAGCTTCTTCAGAATTGTCATTTATATCCACGATTAATAACGCAACGTCAGCATCTTCCAGACTTCCTTTGACCGCCTGCATCATTTTTTCATGCAGTTTATATTTGGGTTCGATAATTCCGGGTGTATCTGAAAAGATGATCTGGTAGTCATTGTCGTTCAAAATCCCTTTGATCCTGTGACGTGTTGTCTGAACCTTTGGAGAAACGATCGCAAGTTTTTCACCAATCAAAGCATTGAGCAGCGTGCTTTTCCCTGCATTCGGCTTTCCAAAAATATTTACAAATCCGGATTTCATAATCCTGCGAAATTAATTGATTGAAAGTTAAGTTGAAAAATCACTTTTAAATTTTCAGGTATAAATATTGTTATTGCAAAAACATGAAGCTTCCGTCTACTTTTACTAAAAATGAAAAGTTTATTCATGCTGTAATTGAAACCCCAAAAGGCTCGGCCGCGAAATATGACTTCGACCAGGAACTACAAATGTTTAAACTAAAAAAGATTCTTCCAAAAGGACAGGTTTTCCCATTCCATTTTGGATTCATTCCATATACAAAAGCGGAAGACGGAGATCCGCTTGATGTACTTGTTTTGCTGGATGAATTATCATGGCCCGGATGCATTATTAAATGTAAATTAATAGGGGTAATGGAAGCAACAGAAACTGAAAAAAATAAAACAAGGAGGAACGACCGGCTGATAGCAACTGCCAATGCTTCAGATAAATACAATAAAATAAAAGAACTGGAAAACATGGATCCATATCTTGTTGACGAAATTGAAAACTTCTTCAATACTTATAACAATCTTCAAAAAAAAGAGTTTAAAGTGATTGCAAAAAAAGGCCCGGAGGTAGCGAAAGAATTAATAAAAAAGCAAATTGTAAATGGAAACTCTGAATGATCTTTTGGGGCATGGCACAGACCTTACCTCTTTGCAAATGAGCATTCGTGCATTCATTATTTTTTTTGTCGCTTTGATCCTTATCCGCTTTACCGGCATGCGGGTTTTTGGAATTAAATCTGCCTTTGATACAACAATAATAATAATGCTGGGCGCGGTTCTCAGCCGCGCCGTTGTTGGCGCTTCTCCATTTATTCCAACCATAGTTGCTTCCGCAGTTTTAGTTGTCATTCATAAAATTATTGCAACGATAAGTGTAAGTAACCGCACTGTCAGTCATCTTGTAAAAGGGAAACATTTATTGCTGTATAAAGACGGAACGCTTAATGAAAAAAATATGAGAAAATGTTCATTAAGTTTTGGAGATGTGATGGAAGAAGTACGGTTAACTCTTAATCAGAATAATCTTGATAATATTGAAGAAATTTATATGGAGAGAACCGGGAAAATTAGCGTGATTGAAAAAAGTAAAAGTGTTGAAAAGTAAAATTCTCTTTTTGAAAAAACCTTCTTTTAAACTCGTTTTTTTTGCCATCCCCATTTAAGAAAGACCGGAAAAGCACGTCCCCACGTACTTACATCATGTTTACCATCTTTAAGCTGCAGATAAAAAATATCGTTTTCCACGCTATAACCTTTCTTTATTAATTCATCAATTAATGAAATCGTATCATCAATGGAATCTATAATTCCATTGTGATTTCTATCGGCCGTTTCATCTAGTTCGCCGGCTTCAAAAAAGAATTTCAACGATGGATTATAATTCCCATTCCTGACTTGCTGATGCATGATGCGATGTTCTTCTTCCACAAATTCCGGGGCATCCTGCGAAACTGTTCGCCACCAAAATGAACCGCTAAAGACTCCGATTTTCGAAAATTCATTTGCATGATTCCATGCGATGTCAAAAGCACTTAATCCTCCGAGAGAAAAACCGCAAAAAGATTTTTGCACCGATTTTGACAGAGAAAATTTATTACTGATAAATGGAAGTAATTCTTCTAAAATAAAGCAGGCATATAATTTGGCTTTCGAACCTTGCTCTTTATAATTTAAAATACCTGCAGTGCCATATTCGTTTTTTCTATCCGGGCCACAATGAATGCCTACGCACAACAAAGGCTTAACGGCTTTTTCGTCGTTTAATTTTTTTAAAATTTGCTCAAAGTTCATCGTGATCAAATCCTGCCCATCGTTGATCAGTAACATATCATTTACCTCTTCAATTCTTTCACCGGTAAAATAAAAATCAACAGTTACTTCTCTTTCTAAAAAAGTTGAATTAAGAAAATCGGTTTCAGAAAGCTTTTCAATTTCCATACTCTTCAAAAATAAAGGAAAAATAAATTTTAGAACCGATGTTATAAAAACGTTTGTCCCTCACCGTTAAATCTGAGAAAATAAAATTGCTTTATTTATTCGTTCACTATTGATATTATAATAAATTTGAAGCTCAATTCTTTAACTTGCTTTCTTGCTCATTAAAAAAATATAAATGAAAAGTTTAAAACTATTGCTGCTTACATTTTTTGTATTCTTTTTTTCTCTTACTATTTTTTCTCAACCAATTACTTCGTCTCAAATTGATTCTGTAGTAGAATTGACGCTGAAAGCTTTTGATGTACCGGGAATTGCGGTTGCGGTTGTAAAGGATGGAAAAATTATTCATGAAAAAGGGTATGGAGTTATTTCACTGAATACAAAAGAGAAAATGAATGAACATACGAGATTTGGAATCGCATCCAACAGCAAAGCCTTTACTGTAGCAAGCTTGGGCATATTGGTAGATGAAGGAAAATTAAAATGGGATGATAAAGTAACTGATTATATTCCTGAATTTAAATTATATGCTCCCTATATAACAGAAGATTTTACCATTCGTGATTTGTTGACTCACAGAAGTGGTTTGGGACTTGGGGCAGGCGATCTGATGATCTGGCCCGATAGCAGCACATTTACCCTAAAAGATATTATTCACAACCTTCGTTATTTAAAACAAGTATCTGATTTCAGAACCAAATATGATTATGATAATTTATTGTATATTGTTGCAGGTGAAGTGGTGGCAAGGGTTTCGGGAATAAAGTGGGAAGATTTTGTTCAGACAAAAATTATGAATCCATTACAAATGACAGAAAGCGCGCCCAATTATGACCTTTTAAAAAATAAAGCCAACGTCATCGATCCTCATGCTCCGGTAAATGGAAAAGTGCAGGTAATTCATCGCGATTGGAAATACGTTGCTGATGCAGCCGGAGGAATTTACAGCAGCGTTCACGATATGAGTAAATGGATCACGATGCAAATGAATAATGGAAAATATGGGGAAGGATTGAAGGATCAATTGCTGGCAGAAAAAACTCATGAAGAAATGTGGACGCCGCAAACGATCATTCCTGTTCATGGCCAAACTGCTTACAATACTCACTTTGCTTCCTATGGACTTGGCTGGTTTTTGAGTGATGAAATGGGGTATAAAGTTCCGACACACACGGGTGGATTGGCAGGAATTGTAACCCAGGTAACATTGATCCCTGAATTAAAATTAGGAATTATTGTTTTTACCAATCAACAATCCGGCGCGGCTTTCACAGCAATTACCAACACGATCAAAGACAGTTATTATGGAATAAAGGGAAAAGACCGTATAAAACAATATCATGATCTTGTGATAAAACGCGAAGCGGAAGCAACAGAAATCACGGATAAAATATGGAGCGATATTAATGCTCAGCAACAGAAAAATAAGTTGACACCCGATTTCAATCAATACCTTGGAACTTATACTGATCCATGGTTTGGCGATGTCATCATCTCATTAAAGAATGGTAAACTTTGGTTTGATTCAAAAAATTCTCCGCGGCTTACAGGAGAAATGTTTCCTTATAAAGGAAATACATTTATTGTAAAATGGAATGACAGAAGCATGGATGCAGATGCTTATGTAATGTTTCAACTAGACTATGAGGGAAAGCCTGACGCAATAAAAATGAAACCTATTTCTCCGCTTACCGATTTTAGTTTTGATTTTCAGGATCTAAACTTTACAAGGGGAAAATAATCTTTTAGTAACTGAAATAAAACAATTTCACTTGCCTGTTGTTGCTTAATTTTGAAGTTCATTCAATTATTATTTCAATGAAGTTCAAAATTTTCCTTTCTGTAAACCTGTTCCTTTTTGTTTTTTTCTCACTAGAATTAACCGCACAAACTTTTAATCCCGGGTCAGTCGAATTGCCGAATGGATGGTCGCTTTCGCCTGCCGGCTCTGCCATTCATCTTAGCAGTGACCTTCCTTTGAACATTGCGGTTTCGCCTTCTAAAAAGTATGCTGCTATTACCGACAATGGTGATGGAGTGGAAGGAATTGAATTGATCGATGTTGCCGGAAAAAAATTATTGTCATTCACAAAAATGAAAGCAGCATGGGTTGGTTTGCAATTCAGCAACGATAATAAATATTTATACGCTTCTGCAGCCAATCAAAACCGCATTGTTCGCTTCAAAGTGGAAAATAATGATTTGCTACCCGTTGATTCAATTGTTTTGGGAAAGCCATGGCCGAATAAAATCGGGATCACCGGAATTGCATTGGATGATCATAAATCAAAAATTTATGCAGTTACCAAAGAGAATAATTCTTTGTATGTATGCGAGACAAAAAGTGGAAAAACCCTTCAGCAAATTCCTTTAAGCGCTGAAGCTTACACTTGTCTTTTAAATCCGCAAAAAACCATTTTATATATTTCGCTATGGGGTGGTGATAAAGTTTTGTTGTATGATGTCAAAAAGGGAATGATCACTGATTCGATCGGAACAGAAAGTCATCCAAATGATATGGTGCTTTCAAAAAAAGGTGATTATCTTTTTGTCGCAAACGCCAACAGCAACAGTGTTTCAGTGATCAACACCCAAAAGAGAAAAGTAATTGAAACTCTTTCTGCCAGCTTATATCCTGATGCGCCAACCGGTAGTACCTCAAACGGAGTTTGCTTATCTGGAGATGGGAAAACACTTTACATTGCTAATGCGGATAACAATTGTCTTGCTGTTTTTAATGTTTCCAAACCTGGTTCTTCACGATCATTGGGCTTTATTCCTACCGGTTGGTATCCTACTTCTGTAAAACTTGTTGGAAATACACTTTTGGTAACTAATGGGAAAGGTTTTGAATCAATGGCAAACCCCTATGGACCACAGCCCGATAACAAAAAAATAAAATCTTCATATCAAAAAGAAGTCACTTCTGAAGAAAAGCAGCAAGTACAATATATTGGCAATTTATTCAAAGGAAGTCTTTCGTTTATTTCAGTGCCTTCCCCCGAAGAACTTGAAAATTATTCTACACAAGTTTATAAAAACACTCCATACAATAAAAATAAAGAAGCGCTGGCGGCAGGCGAAACGGGAAATCCAATTCCACAAAGAGTTGGAGCACCTTCGCCGATCAAATATATATTCTATGTGATCAAGGAAAACAGGACCTACGACCAGGTTTTGGGTGATATGAAAGAAGGAAATGGTGATAGTTCCTTATGTCTTTTCCCTGAAAGGATCACTCCAAATCTTCACGCACTGGCAAGAGATTTTGTGCTGCTTGATAATTTTTATGATGATGCAGAAGTGAGTGCTGATGGGCACAACTGGAGCACTGCCGCTTATGCAACAGATTATGTTGAAAAAACATGGCCTGCCAATTATAGCGGACGAGGAGGAACTTATGATTATGAAGGAACACGAAAGATTGCGTATCCTGCAAAAGGATTTATCTGGGATTATTGTAATCGTGCCGGAATCAGTTATCGGAATTATGGCGAATTTGTTCATGATGGTCAACCGCCGATTCTGCCTTCCATCGTTGGTCATTTTTGTGCTGGTTTTCCTGATTTTGATTTAAGCATCCAGGATGTTTATCGGGAAAAAGTTTGGGAGCATGATTTTGATTCACTGATCGCTGCTAATGCCTTGCCTACATTTTCAACCCTTCGTTTTCCGAACGATCATACAAGTGGGATGAGAAAAGGCGCTTATACACCTTATGCTGCGGCAGCCGATAATGACCTTGCTGTTGGAAGATTTATTGAACATATTTCTCAAAGTCCGATCTGGAAAGAATCAGCGATTTTTATTGTAGAAGATGATGCTCAAAATGGCCCTGATCATGTGGATGCGCATCGTTCTACTGCATATGTGATAAGTCCTTACGTGAAAAGAAATTTTGTAGATCATACGATGTATTCCACATCCGGTTTGTTGCGCACAATAGAATTAATTCTTGGTTTGCCGCCGATGAGCCAGTATGATGCGGCCGCAATGCCAATGTTCCGATCCTTTACTGCAACGCCTGATTTAACTCCATACGCTTCGAAACCAGCTAATATAAATATTGATGAAAGAAATACTGCCTGGAATAAATTAGCCAGAGAATCTGCCAAATTTAATCTCGCCATTGAAGATGCGGCGCCTGATATTCCTTTCAATGAAGTGATCTGGAAATCAATAAAAGGAGAAAACAGTGTGATGCCAACTCCGCGGCACAGTGCGTTTTTAAAAGTTCAGGAAAAGGATGATGATGATTAATTTTTATTGGTCACAATTCTTTTTGAAATCCTTTTTTGAATTAAACTTTTTAGCTTTATTTTTGCTGCGTATTAAACGATAAAATTTAAAAAATGAAAGAAAAAGAAACAAGCGACGAAAGAATGGCTTACAGAGGTATCATCCTGGTTACTCTTTTTGAAATACTCGCATTATTATTTTTTTACGCAATTAACGTTTAATTTTCTTCCACAATATCCAGACTTTTCAGAGGGTAATTTTTTACCCGTTTGGTTTTGCATCTCATTAATTTCCTGCTGGTTTTTAATTGTTCAGTTTTAATTGAAAGTTGGAATCTTTTTTGTGAACTTTTCATCCACAAAGTTTTTTCTTCTTTCTTTTAATTAAAAATCTGACATGAACACAAATCGTTTGAGTGAAGCTATTTGTAAAGCGCTCAATGCACAAATGACACAGGAGGCACATTCCGCGCAAATTTATTTATCATATGCCAGCTGGGCCAACGCCCGGGGATACCAGGGCATTTCTAATTTTCTATTCCGTCATGCCAATGAGGAACGCAATCACATGATGAAGTTTCTTGAATATATTTTGCAACGTGGGGGTACAGTTTCTGTTACCGCAATTCCTGACCCGGGACCAGGGCCGGAAAGTATCTATGATTGTTTTGTAAAAGCATTTAAACAGGAAGTAAACAATACTGAATCTATTTATAAAATCGTAAGACAAAGTTTTGACGAAGCAGATTGGGCAACCTGGAATTTTCTCCAATGGTTTGTAAAAGAACAAACTGAAGAGGAAACTTTGATCATGGATATGCTGGACAAATTTAAAATTGCCGGCGGTGAAAAAGCTTCCGGTTCAAGTTTGTATTCTATTGACCGCGATTTAAAGTCAACACCTGACGAAGCCGAGCTGGCACAGGAAAAGACAGTGGAAGAACCGTAAAACCCATCTTCTATTTTATCTCTACGCCATAAGTTTTTGCGTAAAATTTTTTCAGGGAATCCAGCACTTTTGTGGTGTCAGAAAGAGGCAGCATAAATGGTTCTGCAATTTTAAAAGTTGCAGAATCATTATCAGTATACATAATTACATTTCTATTGCTCTTTTTTAAAGAAGCAAGCCTCTTTTCGGCAGAATATATTGTTCGGTATTGATTTACGACAATCCTGAAAGAAGTGTCATTCACAGGCTTTGAATGGGCAATAATTGCAGAATCAGTTTTAAAAGAAGAATCTTTTATTGGGACAACCGGTTCTGTTGTAGTAATAGTTTCAGGCGCATTATTTTTCCCAAAACCAAAATGCCAAACTGCCCAGCCGATAATTCCAAGAACGATTAATATCAGCAAAACAAAAATCAAGGTAGCCCCGTTCTTTGATCTGCGGGAATTCTGGTATTCATTAAACATACTTTCCCTCGGTTCAGTCCCGTCTTCCTCTTCATTTCGTATTTTATTTGGCTCTATTTTTTCAGCGATCATTTGCCCCGGCTTAAAAGCCAATAGCCCTGAATTTAATTTTTCAAGTGTTCCGATATTAGGAAGTGTAAAAGGTTTTCCGATATTTAAAAACTGCCTTCCTAATGAAAGGAATGAATCAAGATCAGAAGCGGCAAGAGGTTTTATTTTATGAGTTTGCTCTACAATAAAATCAACCAGGCCTTCATCTTCGGTCACTTTAGGATCGTAATAAAAAGTAACGGAATTTTCAGGTAAAACTACCGGCTTATCAGAATCAACAACATCAGGCACATTGCCTTCCAACTGGAAAGTGCCGATGCCCTGCAAAGTCAGATGCTTTGTTTTTAAAAGATAATATACAAGTACTTGCTCAATTTTCACACTGGGGATTTTAGTAAAGCAAACCTACATTTTATTAACTGAATTCCAAAAAATGAACAAAAGGCGCGGCTGTAATTTTTTCTTCTTTACTTGTTACCTTTGCTGCATGCTTACAAAAGATGAAGAATCCTTCCTGGTGTACTGGGAAAAAAACCGCGAAAAGGAAAAGAAAGTTTTCCGTCAATTTTTATATGGATCTCCGTGGGGACTTGTATTTGCGCTTCCCATCCTTATTGCTGTTATCTTCCACGACTGGTACAAAAATATGGTTTATATTTCACCTTCGCTCATTACTCTGATCATCATTGCTGTTATTGGAATTGCTGTTTTTTACACATTGTTCAGTATGCAATTTAAATGGGATCGCAATGAGCAAATTTATGAAGAGTTAAAATTTAAAAAGAAACAGCAGGAAGCAGCGAAAGTATAAATTTTATGCTCTTTATTTGCATCTCAGAAATTACGCTATGAAAAAAATCTTTGCTTTACCAATTATTGCTTTAATCGTATTAGCCGGTTGTTCCAAAAAAGAAAACAAATGCAATTTTACCGATTCCACTGTTGTGGCTCCGGCTGCAGAACAACAGGCCTTGCAGGATTCTCTAACCGCTCTTGGAATCCATGCTACTCTTGCTCCTGCAGGATTTTTTTATAACATCAATCAACCGGGAAGTGGGCCATCAGTTACTAATCTTTGTACAACCATCGCCGTATTTTACAGAGGCGGTTTCCTAAATGGAACCGGTTTTGATTCTACTCATGGTAATCCGGCTATTTTTCAGCTCGGTCAGGTAATTCCGGGTTGGCAAAAAGCAATTCCTTTGGTTGCAAAAAGTGGCGACATTACTTTGTACATTCCGCCATCATTAGGTTATGGAGCAAACGATGTGACAGATCCAAGTACCGGGAAAGTCGTAATTCCTGCCAATTCAAATCTCGTATTTCATGTTGTTGTAGCAGATATTCAGTAAGGATTTGCCAATAAAGAAATGGTAATATTTCTTCGTCACCTGTATTTGCGTTGCTTTTGATAAGCAATTGGTTCAGTAAAGAATTTATCTTTGCTGAATAAATTATGCTATGAGACACGAAGCAATTTCCGTTTTTGATATGTTTAAAATCGGTGTTGGGCCGTCCAGCAGTCATACACTTGGACCATGGAGGGCAGCACAATTCTTTTTAGCTTCGCTGCAGGAAAGAAAAATCCTCCCGGATGTTGTTTCATTAGAAATATTGCTTTATGGTTCTCTTGCAAAAACCGGCAAGGGCCATGGAACTGATATTGCTGTTCATCTGGGTTTGTCAGGAGATGATCCGGTAACTTTTGATGTCAGTTTAATTTCTGAAAAGATCCTGCAAATAAAAAATGACAAGAAGTTGCTTCTGAATGGAACTCATGAAATTGATTTTGATCCATCAGAAGACATTGAATTTCTTAAAAATGAATCTCTGCCTTTTCATCCCAATGCTCTCACTTTTATTGCCGTATTAAAAAACGATGAACATTTTTCCGAAACATATTATTCTATAGGAGGAGGGTTTGTAAAAAAAGAAGGAGAGGACGCAGGCAATGAAGATGAAATTATACTTCCCTTTCCTATCAATGATGCTGACGATCTGATTCATTGGTGCATGCAAACCGGTCTTAATATCAGTGAAGTAGTGATGGAAAATGAAAACTCATGGAGGCCTGAACAAAAGACAAAGGAAGGCGTGTTGCAGGTCTGGAAAACCATGAGCGAATGTATGTACAAAGGCTGCCATACTGAAGGAATTTTGCCTGGCGGACTGAATGTAAAACGAAGAGCTGCAAGTCTGAACAAAAAACTTTTATCAGGAAAAGAATATTCTGATTTTGATTCATGGATAAAAACGATCCAAGAAGGCGGTAAGGATTTTAAATATATTCTTGACTGGGTCAGTTGTTTTGCACTTGCTGTCAATGAACAAAATGCTGCATTTGGGCGTGTTGTTACTTCTCCGACAAACGGTGCAGCCGGCGTAATTCCCGCTGTACTTGCTTATTATATTATTTTTTGTGATGGAAATTCAGATGACAAGATCATTCAATTTTTACTAACCGCTTCCGAAGTCGGTTCCATGTTTAAAAAAGGCGCTACCATTTCTGCTGCTATGGGAGGATGCCAGGCAGAGATAGGTGTTTCTTCCTCAATGGCTGCGGCCGCCCTTACAGAATGTATGGGTGGAACCCAACGGCAGGCTTTGATGGCAGCAGAAATAACGATGGAGCATCACCTGGGAATGACCTGTGATCCGATTTCCGGGTTGGTGCAGATTCCATGCATTGAAAGAAATGCAATGGGTGCTATAAAGGCTATAACTGCCAGTCAGCTTGCATTGCAAAGCGCACCTGATTTTGCAAGAGTAACTTTGGATAATGTCATTCAAACCATGTGGGACACTGCAGTTGATATGAATAGTAAATACAAAGAAACCGCTGACGGAGGATTGGCAGTGAATGTGCCGCTCGGGTTGAGTGAATGTTAGGAAAGCTGCTTTTAATTTAATACTTAAATTTAAAGAGGTAAACCAATTTATTACACTCCATACTTCCGCTTCACTTCTCTTTCAGTTTCCCTGGCTTTAATGGTTTCTCTTTTATCATAAATCTTTTTTCCTTTACCAAGCCCGATTTCCATTTTTGCAAAACCCGTGGAAGAGAAAAAGATTTTTAAAGGAACAATAGTATAGCCCTTTTCTTTGATCTTGTTTTCCAGTTTGCGCAATTCCTTTTTTTGCAATAAGAGTTTGCGTTCCTGCATGGGCTCATGATTGTAATGAGTGCCAAAATTGTATTCAGAAATATGAAGACTTTTTACAAATAATTCTCCTTTGTTAAAAATGCAATAGCTGTCATTGAAACTTGCTTTTCCGGCACGCAATGATTTTATCTCAGTTCCGGTCAAAACCATTCCAGCCACATACTTTGTTTCAATGTTGTATTCGTAATATGCTTTTCTGTTGCTTATATCCATAATAAAAACAGCAGGAACTTAATCATTCCTGCTGCAAAGTTTCTTTTTTAAAATTTAATTCCTGAATAGAATCAACAATTGTCTGAGTTTTTCCTTCAGGTCTTTTCTTGAAACTATGAAATCAAGAAAGCCATGTTCCAGTAAAAATTCACTTCGTTGAAATCCCGCTGGCAAATCTTTCTTGATGGTTTCTTTAATAACTCTCGGACCGGCAAACCCAATCAAAGCACCGGGTTCGCCCATGATCACATCTCCGAGCATTGCAAAAGAGGCCGTTGTTCCTCCAAAAGTCGGATCGGTACAAAGTGAAAAATAAGGAATTTTCGCGTCTGAAAGTAACGACAATCTGCCGGAGGTTTTTGCCAGTTGCATTAATGAAAAAGCACTTTCCATCATCCTTGCGCCGCCACTTTTATTAATGATCATAAACGGAATTTTATGCTCAATGCAATAATCGCACGCAAGTGAAATTTTTTCTCCCATTACGCTTCCCAAACTTCCGCCAATAAATTCGAAATCCATTGCTGCGATCACTATATCCATGTTATCCACTTGTCCATGTGCCACTGTTATGGAATCGTGAATTGAAGTCTTCGCATAAGTTTCTTCTAATCTTTTTGAGTAGGGCTTGAGATCCACAAATCCCAGGTAATCTTTTGATTTTATATTTGCAAAAAGCTCTTTATACTCTCCATTATCAAAAATGATCTCAAAATATTCTGCACTTCCGATCCGGTGGTGATATTCACATTTTGGGCAAATAAACAAATTCTCGCGCAATTCAGTAACAGTACATGTATACCTGCATTGCGGGCATTTGGTCCACAATCCATCCGGAGCTTCTTTTTTATCCTTGGTAGAAGTGGTGATCCCTTTTTTTATCCTGCGAAACCATCTCCGTTTCGTCTCTTCAGTTTCACCTTCCTCTCCCGCAAGATTTGCATCAAAATCTTCTTCTTCTTTCATTATTGTTTTTTATTGTCTAAAATATGCCAGAGCGTCAAACTTTGCTATGCAATGGTAATACTTTGATCCAAATATACATCCTGTGTGGCATTCAATAATTCAACACCATCTTTAAATGGTTTTTGGAATGCTTTTCTTCCCATGATCAAACCCATACCACCGGCGCGCTTGTTGATCACAGCTGTTGTAACGGCATCAGTCAGATCTTCGGCTCCTTTGCTTTCGCCACCGCTGTTGATCAAACCAATTTTTCCGCTATAGCAATTCAAAACCTGGTAGCGGCAAAGATCAATTGGATTATCAGTGGTTAGATTTTCATAAACCAATGGAGAGGTTTTTCCGAATTTCACGGCGTTGTATCCGCCATTGTTGGTAGCCATTTTTTGTTTGATAATATCTGCCTGCAAAGTAACGCCAAGATGATTGGCCTGGCCTGTGAGATCGGCACTGGTTTCATAATTGATCCCATTTACTTTAAATGCTTCGTTGCGTACATAACACCAAAGAATCGTACACATTCCCAGTTCATGAGCGCGTTCAAAAGCCAAACTTACTTCCTGTAACTGCCGGGTGCTTTCGTGGCTTCCCCAATAAACAGTAGCGCCAACGCCAACAGCGCCCATATTATAAGCCGTTTCAACTGAGCCAAACATGGTTTGGTCATACTTGGCAGGATAACTTAATAATTCGTTGTGATTGATCTTTACAATAAAGGGAATTTTATGAGCATATTTCCTGCTGAGAATTCCTAAAACACCGAAAGTAGAAGCTACGCCATTGCAGCCACCTTCGATCGCTAATTTTACGATATTTTCTGGATCAAAATAAATAGGATTTGGAGCGAAGGATGAGCCGGCACTGTGTTCTATGCCCTGGTCAACCGGGAAAATAGAGCAATATCCGGTGCCACCCAGGCGGCCATGATCCATCAGTTGCTGAATAGAACCAACCGCGCGGTTGTTACGATCGCTTTGTACAAAAATGTCATCTATATAAGATGGTGAAGGAAGTGTAAGTGTTGATTTGTCAATTTTGCATTTGTAGTTTAATAAGTCTTCTGCTTTATCGCCTAAAATCTCTGTAATTTTTTTTGATGCCATTATTTAAGTTTTAATTTTTGCAAAAATAGGGAATTAGATGGTTTAGAGATTTATGTTTAAAGAATTACTCTTAATATTAAACCTGCTTTAAAAATGATTGAAAATATTCAACGGATTTTAGCAAACGGCTTCCATACCAGCTAAACATTTCACCATCTGCTAATTCAATTTTTATTTTGGGGAACCGCTTTTGCATTTCCTCACAATGTTTTGCCTTAAAAGGGTAGGGCTCGGTAGAAAGCAAGATAAGTTCCACATCTCTTTCTTTTATTTCGTCTAACGTAATTTCAGGATAACGCTTTTGCTGACAGAAAACATTTTCTAATGCGCAATATCCCATCATGTTATTAATAAAAGTATCGCCGGCAGCAACCATGTAAGGATCTTTCCATATAAAATATGCAGTCTTAACAGGTGCTTTGTTGAAAGAGGATCTTTTCAAATTTTCAAATCCTTCTTCTATTTTCAAAATCAATTCAGAAGCCTTTTCTGTCTTGACGGTTAATTTTCCAATATCTGTGATCATTTTAATAGCATCACCCAGATCATTTACATCTGTGATCCAAACATCATAGTCATTTGCTAATTCTTCTACCTGTTCCTTTACATTTTCTTCTTTATTGGCGATAATGAGATCAGGAGAAAGCTGATGAATCATTTTGAAATTGATATTCTTTGTGCCGCCAGCTCTTGTTTTATTTCTAAACCAGCTTTCCGGATGAACACAAAATTTTGTAATTCCGATCACTTCATTTTCCAACCCTAAATAAGACAGCAATTCTGTTTGAGAAGGAACGAGTGAGATGATGCGGGAATATTTTTTATGTGCGGGAAGTGTCAGAATCATTTAGTGTACGAATTTCTCACATTATCATGAATAAAAAAAGAGTATTTGAACCTGCGTAAAATAAAAAACTTCTGTAACCTTTCGACTACAGAAGTAATTTTTTTTACTGCGTTTAGCAGTATCTTTGGAACCAATTCCGGCGGATCATCCGGTTTCAGTATGATTTTCTACAAGGATCGGATTCAGTTTTCTTCGAATTTGGATTAGTCTTCACAAGTTTGGATCTCTTAATATTTTGAAATGATCCTGTATTTCAAAATAACCTGGTTTTTGTTTCTCTTTACTTTCCGCAAAGAAGTGATATTGGATAAAAAAAATTAGAAGTTGACTGATATCGGATTTTTTCGATTTTAAAGGAACTTGGATAGATTCTGTTTTTCGAATGGATTTTGGATATTTTTTGATTAATGCCTGATGATCAACATCAATCAACTTCTGGAACAAAGATAGACCCGTGCAGCATCACTGCAAAGGGCAAGATTGCCCTTTTTTACAGCATCTGTATTTACTGTCAAAATCGTAAATCATCTAAATCATGAAATAGAAATATTACCCATTAGCAGATAGTATAATTACTTTTTTATACTTAAGAAAAGCCGCACGATCGGATTTATGGCAAGGAAATAGAAAAAGGAAATGAAGGTGTTAGTTTGCCTGCAGTATTTTTAAGGTTAGAATTTATTAAGATTTTTTATTTAACTACAGTCAGCTTTTTTTAAACACGAAAGGGAAAAGGACTTACAGACGAAAGAAAATTATCTGTAAAAGGAATCTCAAAGCAATGTTCCACGTAAAATCAATTGCGCTACATTAAAGAAAATTACGAGCCCGGTAACATCTACCAATGTTGCAACAAATGGTGCGGAAGAAGATGCAGGATCGGCACCGAGTCTTTTTAAAAGCAAAGGAAGCATACTTCCGATCAGTGATCCCCAAAGTACTACGCCTATCAAAGAAACCCAGACAGTAAAAGCAAGCAGCATCCAATGTTCACCGTAAATATCTTTTCCAACCCCGTGATGCATAGCGAAGCTCCATAAGCTAATGCGTAAAAAACCGATGCATCCCAACATAATTCCCAGCATAAGCCCGGATAATATTTCACGGCGCATAACCCGCCACCAATCGATCAGCTTTACTTCACCCAGCGCCATCGCCTGGATAATTAAAGTAGATGCCTGAGTACCACTGTTGCCACCAGTACTTATAATAAGCGGAATAAAATTAGTCAGTACGATCACCTTAAGCATTTCTTCATTATAGAAAGCCATTGCTGTAGCGGTTAGCATTTCCCCAAAGAAAAGAATGGTGAGCCATCCAACTCTCTTTTTCACCAGATGAAAGAAGGGTGTCTCCAGGTATGGCATGTCAAGAGCTTCCGCACCACCTATTTTCTGAACGTCTTCACTGAATTCTTCAGCGGCTACCCATAATACATCATCGATCGTAACAATTCCCAGTAATACATTATAATCATCTACGACAGGCAAAGCCACACGGTTGTTCATTTTAAAAACCTCACTGGCAGTTTCCTGGTCGTCGTTTACATTCAACTCAATAAAGCGGCCATCCATCATTTCACTCACTTTCGTTTTTGGATCCGCCAGAATAAATTCTCTTATTCTGATATCATCCAGCAACTCGCCGTGTTTATTGATCACATAAATTACATCTATGGTCTCGGTATTTTTTCCAACACCGCGGATAATATTTAAAACTTCCGCAACGGTATTGTATTCGTAAACATAAACATAATCAGGCGTCATCAACCTGCCGACACTATTTTCAGGATAACCCAAAAGAGAAAGGGTAATTTTTCTTTCTTCAGGAACCAAAGTTTTGACCAATTCCCGAACTACTTCATTGGGAAGGTCTTCAAAAAATGATGTACGGTCATCCGGCTGCATCTCATTCAAAAGCTCCGCACTTTTGATGGGAGGCAGATTTTTGATGATTCTCTTTTGAGTAGGATGTTCCAGAATCTTAAAAACACTAATGGCCCGGTGCAAAGAAAGGTGCAGGAAAATTTCTACTTCCCTGTCTTCATTATCATAAATAAGTTCAGCGACGTCGCTGATGTTTTGTTGATTCAAAAAATCGCTGATGATTGCGTCATCATTGGTTTTTAAAACATCTTCGTACTGATCCTGAACAGAAATTTCTTCGTCGGTCATTTAAAAAGTTCTTTCAGATAAGGGCGCAAAATTAATTTATTTTACCTTTAATAATTGGGTTAATTATATGATAAAAAATTATTTGTTTATTAAAAAGACTGCAGCAAAAGGCAGAGGTGTTTTTACCAAAGAAAAAATTCCCGCAAAGACAATCATAGAAGAATCGCCGGTGATTGTGATGAGCGCTGAAGACCGCATGCAAATTGATAAAACGCTGCTGCACAATTATATTTTTGCATGGGGGAAAAATGAAGATCAATGTTGTATGGCTTTGGGTTTGATCCCGGTTTATAATCACAGTTACGAAAGCAACTGCGAATATTTTATGGATTTTGAAGAAGAAATTATCGAGGTAAAAACGGTCCGGGAAATTGCGGCAGGAGAAGAACTGACCATTAATTATAATGGCGACTGGAATGATAACAGACCTGTCTGGTTTGATGCCGTTTGATCAGATTGATTATGTTGATATGAAAATAAAAGAACTATTTTTATATCTGATGTTCGATTTTATGATTTATGATTTGAATAAACGAATTAACCAATAAACCAATAAACCTTTCCCCTCACCATGCACGACAAAATTCACAAAGAAGAACATCTGCAGAGTTCTGATTTTTTACGGGATGTGGTAATAGGGATGAGTGATGGGCTTACCGTTCCTTTCGCGCTTGCAGCGGGATTAACAGGTGCTGTTGCCAATAGCTCGATAGTAGTAATAGCCGGAATTGCAGAAATTGTTGCAGGAAGCATTGCTATGGGATTGGGTGGATTTCTTGCAGGAAAAACAGAGAATGATCATTATAACAGTGAGCTGAGAAGAGAATATGATGAAGTGGAAAAAGTGCCTGAAATGGAGAAAAAAGAAGTGCGTGATTTTTTTGAAAATCTTGGACTCAGTGAAGAGATACAATTAAAAGCAACCGAAGAAATAGCAAAGGATAAAAAACAATGGGTTGATTTTATGATGAAATTCGAACTAGGTCTCGACAAGCCTGATCCGCAAAGAGCCAAAAAAAGCGCTTTCAATATTGGTTTGTCTTATGCGGTTGGCGGCATCATTCCTTTGAGTCCCTATTTTTTTATAGCAAACTCACGCGAAGCATTGAAATTTTCTATAATTGCAACACTCATCTGTTTATTTATTTTCGGATATTTTAAGAGTAAGATCACCGGTGTTCCGATCTTATCAGGTGCATTAAAAGTAATGCTGATTGGCGCACTTGCCGCCGGTGCTGCATTTGCTGTCGCTCTCCTGTTTAAATAGAAACAATCCCTGCATCATTACTAGTAAACTTCCCATGTCTTTTTTACGATTTAAAAGGCAACTTTACCCGATTTTTTTCTCCAGTAAAATAATTGCAGAATTAGCGCGTTTTTATTTTGTTCAACCGTTGCTAACCTATTTTTTGAAATAAAAAAATGCCAAAATTATACCACCGGTTTTCCATTGACAACTTACATGAATTCTAAGCTTAAATCTTTAACAACAGACGTTAATTGCTGTCGTAATTAACTATCGATTGTATTAAACGCTTAATGGATAATCAGTTTTTGAATTTTGGAATCCCCTCATTTCTATGAGGGGATATTTTTTTATAGTGTATTGATATCATGCTTGGCATCCCTGGAAATATTTTTTATTGTCCAGGTAATTCTTTTTTCAAACGGATGGTGCCTTACAGCACAATTATGTTTGGTGCAAATTTTACAGGAATAATCCCTGCAAGGATCAGAATGGACGAATAATTCCACTGCTTCGCCAAATTCATTTTTTATTAAAGAGGCCAGCGCTTCAATTTCGGCGTGAGCCTCATTTACATTAAGATACCAGGGAACGGTCAGATGGCAATCACAATGCAAGGTGCTTCCATATTTAATGATGCGCATATTATGAAGATCGATCCAGTTTTCCTTTCGGTGCTGATTCAAGAGAGATACAAAATCTTTTAATAATTTTTCATCGGCTTCATCCATGATTCCGGCGATAGAAACACGTACAATTTTATAACCGGTGTAAATAATAATGATGGCAACGAGGCATGCGATCAGGCTATCAAGAAAAACAAGGTCAGTAAAATAAATGACTACAAGTCCGATTAAAATGCCGGAAGTAGAATACGTATCGGTGATCAGATGTTTTCCACCCGCAATCAATTGCAATGAATTGTTTCTTTTCCCGGTAGAGATGCAAATTTTTCCCAGAATAAAATTCACCAGGGCTGTTGCTGCGATAAGGTAAATTCCAAAATCCAGTTTTGCAATCGGATGAGGATAAAAAAAACTTTGAACCGCTTTGTAAATAATAAAAAAGCCGGCAATCAGTACCAGGCTTCCCTCTACTCCGGCTGAAAGAAATTCAACTTTACCATGTCCGTAAGGATGATCTGCATCCTTTGGTTTTGCCGCTAAATTCAGGCTATACAATCCCAGGAAACCTGCCACAATATTAACGATACTTTCGAGTGCATCTGTAAGAATGGCGAGAGAGCTGGTGAGAAACCATGCTATTATTTTTACAATAAAAAGAATTATTGCAACAAGGATGATGACTCTCTGAAGCCTGAGATTTTCTTTAGAAGGAACCAATCAGTTTGAGATTTAAAAGGTGCAAATTACAGAAATCAAATCTATCATCTCACGAAACAAATGACTTACTTTTACATGAGCATTTTACCTTTCAGCATATTTTTATTTGCATACAATTGAGAAGCATTAAATTTGTCTTCATGCGCAAAACGTTGAACATACTTGCCAGTTCTTTCCGTCTTACCATGCAGGAACTAATGGTAAATAAATTGCGCACTTCATTATCTCTTATCGGAATTTCATTTGGCATTTTTTGTATCATCGGAGTTTTGGCAACGGTAAACAGTCTTGAAATGAATATTCAAAATCAGATTAAAAGTCTTGGTACCAATACCATCTACATTGATAAATGGCAGTATTTTACAAGCGGGGCAGATTATCCGTGGTGGAAATTTGTGAACAGGCCTGCACCGGCTTTTAGTGAGGTCAGTTTAATCAAGGAACGAAGTCATCTCGCCAGCAACGTGGCTTTCCTGATACAAGACCGGTTGAATGTTGAATATAAAAGTTATGCTTTGGAGAATGTGATGATGTATGGCGTCAGCGAAGAAGAAAATGATATTCAACCCATTTCTATGGTTTACGGTCGTTTTATTTCCGGAGCTGAATTTGCATCCGGAAGTCCTGTTGTTATTATCGGTTATACGAATGCTGAAAATTTATTTGGGAGCCCGGAAATTGCAATTGGAAAAGAAGTGGATGTTAAAAATCACAAGGCTACGGTGGTAGGTGTGATCAAAAAGATGGGAAAAAGTATGATTGGCTGGGATTATGACCAATCCGTGATCACGCCATATCGTTTTGGTGCACAAATCATTAATGCAAAATACAGCAATCCAAAAATTATTGTAAAAGGTAAGGACAACGTAAGTTCGCAGGAGCTTGCCAACGATCTAGAAGGCGTGATGAGATCTATCAGAAAGTTAAGCCCGAAAGAGGATGATAACTTTTCCCTGAACCAGATTTCAGGTGCGAGTGACAAAGTAAGCTCTGTTTTCGCAAGTATTAACATTGGCGGCTGGGCAATCGGAATATTAAGTCTTGTTGTAGGAGCTTTCGGGATTGCCAATATCATGTTTGTGACCGTGAAAGAAAGAACCCCGATCATTGGTTTAAAAAAGGCCATTGGTGCAAAAAGAAGAAGTATTCTTTCAGAATTTCTTTTGGAATCTGCTACTATCTGCATTTTAGGTGGATTGATCGGATTGATATTAGTGTTTATATTAACCATTGTTCTTAGCAGTTTGTTTAGTTTCCCTGTTTATATTTCTGCCGGAATTCTTTTTCTTGCCATCTCTATTTGCATTGTCATTGGAATTTTGTCCGGAATTATTCCTGCAGTAACTGCTGCACGATTGGATCCCGTAGTGGCGATCAGGTCAAGATAAAAACCCTCTTTAAGTAACGTGCAGGCACGCCAGTAGACTACGCCAGTGTTTAGAAAAATAAGGAATCGGGTTATTTAATTGTCTGCTTCATAAATTAAACAAAATTATGATTACAGTCATTGGTACTTATGAAAATGGAGAATACAATGAGTAATAATTCTTCAGCATATACTTTTTGTATATACCTTTGACGAAAGCGTAAAAATGAAAAATCTCTCTTTAAAAATGGATGATCTCGTGTTTAATGAAACAGAAAAAATAACTGCCAGGATTCATAAAAACAGAAACCGTTATATCAATGAAGCAGTCGAGTTTTATAATCTTCTGCAAAAAAGAAAAATACTATCGCGGCAGTTGCAGAAGGAATCTAGAATGGTACAGGAAGAATCGATGAAAGTACTTGCAGAATTTGAAAAGCTGAAAGATGAAAATTAAACAATATGATATCTGGATTGCCGATTTGAATCCCAGGTTCGGTACAGAAACGGGCAAAACCAGGCCTGTAGCTATTCTTCAAACAGATTTATTAAATAAATTTCATCCTTCAACCATTGTTTGTCCCATTACTACTAATGTAAAACCGGATTCCGAAATATTAAGAGTTCATCTTACAAAGGGTGCTACGCGGTTAAAAGAAGATTGTGATATTATCATTGATCAGATTCGGACTATCGATAATAAAGGTTTATTAAAAAAGATTGGTGCATTGAATGAGGAACAGATTGAAGCCATTAAAAAGAATATTTCAATTGTGCTTGATATATAAGAACTATCACAAAAATCCATTTTCCATAACTTTGCAGCCTATGATTACGATTCTTGCGATTGAATCCTCATGTGATGAAACCGCGGCTTCGGTTTGCCGCGACGGAACCATTTTGAGCAATATTATTTCCAGCCAGAAAATTCATGAATTATATGGAGGTGTTGTGCCGGAACTCGCTTCACGGGCGCATTTGCAGGCTATAGTTCCTGTTGTGGACCAGGCATTGAAAGTTGCCGATGTTGAATTAAAAGATATTGATGCTTTTGCTTTCACACAATCTCCGGGGCTGATAGGGGCTTTACTGGTGGGAGCAGAATTTACAAAATCCCTTGCACTTGCTTTTGATAAACCTTTGATCGCTGTACATCATATGCAGGCGCATGTTTTGGCCAACCTGATCCGGCCGGTAAACTCAGCAAATAAAATTCCTTCCTTTCCTTTTTTATGTTTGACCGTTAGTGGCGGCCATACACAAATTGTTTTGTGCCAATCTCCTTTGGGGCAAAAAATAATTGGTGAAACGCTGGATGACGCAGCAGGAGAGGCTTTTGACAAATCAGCGAAGATCCTTGGGCTTCCTTATCCCGGCGGACCATTGATTGATAAATACGCCAGACAGGGTGAGGCAAAGTATCATTTTCCTGAGCCGAAAATTGATGGGCTTAATTTTAGTTTCAGCGGATTAAAAACGGCGATCTTATATTTTATCAGGGACGAGAAACTGAAGAATGAAAATTTTGTGGAAGAAAACCTGGCAGATATCTGTGCATCGGTGCAGTCTAGGATCGTTTCTATTTTATTAAATAAATTAAAAAAAGCAGCGGATGAAACCGGTATCAAAGAAGTTTGTATTGCCGGCGGAGTAAGTGCCAACAGCGGACTTCGCAATTCTTTTGAAAAACGGGGCAGGGAAGAAGGGTGGAGTACGTACATTCCAAAATTTGAATATTGTACTGATAATGCAGCAATGATCGCGATCACAGCTTATTATAAATACCTTGATGGGCGCTTTGAAGATTTGTCGGTGGTTCCTTCGGCGAGAACGGCATGAACTGACCACGAAGACGCAAACTGGCCACGAAGACGCAAAGGCTCTAAGGGGCACAAAGAGGTTGAAGGTAATTGGGGAGAACCCGCCACGAAGGCTCGAAAACTCTAAGAAGCACAAAGAGTTGAAGGTTGTTGGCTATTATAAATAATCTATCGGTAGAAGTGCCGCCGTCTGGTCTCATGACCAACGGCATTAAATAAATCAGAACTCTCACTGCCGCCGTCTGGTCTCATGACCAACGGCATTGAATAAATCAGAACTCCCATTATTATT
>Ga0134128_10000280_pt1 | contig 71873 bp, 66 predicted proteins | sample KB31754_FD_96462 | JGI IMG/M metagenome (GOLD analysis project Ga0134128, IMG submission 96462) | Terrestrial soil microbial communities with excess Nitrogen fertilizer from Kellogg Biological Station, Michigan, USA - KB3-175-4 | ecosystem: Environmental > Terrestrial > Soil > Unclassified ... | reverse complement strand
CATAAAAAAATAAATCACATGATGGAAATAAACTTAAATGCCTTTTATGCCTTGTATGTTTAAAGAATAAAAACTGAATTTTAATTGTGTGAACATTGTCAAGGAAGGCTCAAAACAAATGGTTAATGATTTTTTTGCGTTGCTGCCGGAATAACGTTAAATAAAATCTTAAATGAATGCCTTTAGGTGGAAAGAAGAATTAACCATATAAGACATACAAGGCATAAAAAAATAAATCACATGATGGAAATAAACTTAAATGCCTTTTATGCCTTGTATGTTTAAAGAATAAAAACTTAAATGAAATTAAATGCCTTCTATTTTAAAAAAATAAAAAATGAATAATAATTTCCAAAAACTTTCTGTTATAGAAAAAGTGGGTTACAGTTTGGGCGACCTTGCTGCCAACTTGGTCTTTCAAACTTTGGTAACTTATCTTGCCTATTTCTATACGGATATTTATGGCCTCAAACCTGGTGATGCATCAGTAATCATACTCACTGTTGGATTGGTAGCGGCGTTTGGATTTAATCCGCTCATTGGAGCGCTTGCTGACAGAACCCGCTCCAGGTGGGGAAAGTTTCGTCCATGGATTTTATTCACAGCGATTCCGCTTGGAGTAATCGCTTTGCTAGCATTCAGCACGCCCGATTTTTCGTATAAAGGAAAAGTCATTTATGCGGTAGTTACTTACACTTTATTGTTGTTGTTATATGCCGCAAACAACCTTCCTTATTCTGCATTGAGCGGTGTTATTACCGGCGATATGAAAGAGCGAAACAGTCTTTCGTCCTATCGTTTTGTAGCGGTAATGTTTGCACAGTTTTTTGTACAGGTTTTTATGCTTGCGATTATTGAAACAGCTGGTGGTGGCGATAAATCGTTGGGAATAGAAAAAGTAATGACATGGCTTGCCATTATCGGTACGGTTATGTTGCTGATTACTTTTTTTACAACCCGCGAAAGAATTATTCCCAGGCCTGAACAAAAATCTAGTTTGAAAGAAGATTTGCGCGACTTGTCGCATAACAAGCCGTGGATAATCATGCTGGTGTTGACCACACTCGTCTTTATCACGCTTGCCATGAAAGGGGGCGGTTATGTTTACTATTTTAAAAACTATGTTGACAAAGCAAGTCTGACCAGTTTTGTAACTCCAATCACTCATTTTCTTTCTGCTGTTGGCCTTAATTTTTTTGGTGAAGACCCGGTATCTGCAGGCTTTGGCCTCTTTAATGCCGGTGGAATTATTTTCATGATTTTTGGAATCATGCTTTCAAAAAGGTTTGCAGATAAATATGGCAAAAGAGATGTGTTTGGAATTTGTCTTTTTATTTCTACTTTATTCATCATCGCATTTATTTTTTATCCACCGAAAGCAGTAGCATTCATTTTCATCTCACAAATTTTACATGGTTTTTTTTATGGTCTCACGATTCCTTTATTGTGGGCGATGATTGCAGATGTGGCAGATTATAGCGAGTGGCTAAATAATCGCCGCGCAACAGCAATTATTTTTTCTGCAATGATGGTTGGATTAAAGGCCGGACTGAGTATTGGCGGTGCTTTGCTTACGTGGATTTTAGGTTTGTACCATTATGTACCCAATAGTGAAACGCAGTCTCTAACAGCAATTCATGGTACCCAAATGCTCGTAAGTATTTTTCCAGCTATTCCATTTTTGTTAGGCGCGGCCTTATTATTTTTTTATAAAATAAATAAAAAAAGGGAAGTAGAGATTGAAAGTGATTTGATAAAGAGAAGAAGTTCATAATTATCATTAAAAAATTACATTATGCGGGAAGAAAGTATCAACCATATCGACTTTGATGAACTGAATCACAAAGCCATATCCCAGCCACTGATTCAACACATTTATACAGCAGACCCGTCCGCTCATGTGTTCAATGGAAAAATTTATATCTATCCTTCACATGATATAGATGCGGGCGAAGCTTTTGATGATTTGGGAAGCCATTTTGCTATGGAAGATTATCATGTCATCTCAATGGATTCCCCAACAAGCGAAGCAAAAGATAATGGCATTGCATTACATGTGAATGAGGTACCGTGGGCTGAAAAACAAATGTGGGCGCCGGATGCAGCGGAAAAGGATGGAAAATATTATCTCTTTTTTCCAGCAAAAGATTATGATGGAATTTTTCGCATAGGCGTTGCCGTTAGTAACTTTCCAACCGGCCCTTTTACTCCTCAACCAGAAGCGATTAAAAATAGTTTTTCAATAGACCCGGCTGTTTTTAAAGATACAGATGCCTGCCTGGATGAGTCAGTCAGACAGGGAAGTTATTATATGTACTTCGGCGGAATCTGGGGTGGACAATTGCAAAGATGGCGAACAGGCATTTTTAATTCAGAAAATCCTGAAAGCCCGGTAACGCATTTACCAAAAGATGATGAACCTGCCCTTTGTGCTAAGGTTGCAAAACTGACCAATGATTTATTGGAGTTTGCCGAAGAACCAAAAGATGTTGTAATCATTGATGAGCATGGAAATCCTTTATTGCAAGGCGATACAGAAAGAAGATTTTTCGAAGCATCATGGATGCATAAATACAAAGGCAAATATTATTTTTCTTATTCCACTGGTGACACACATTTTATTTGTTATGCAATCGGCGATAATCCTTATGGGCCTTTTAAATATGCAGGTAAAATTTTAAATCCCGTTGTGGGCTGGACTTCCCACCATTCTATTGTTGATTTTGAAGACGAATGGTATTTGTTTTATCACGATAGCAGTTTGAGCAAAGGTGTTACACATTTGCGCAGCATTAAAGTTGCAAAATTGATACACGATGATAATGGTTTTATAAAAACAATAGAACCATATGGGGATTTGAAATCATTGGTGTGAGAAGAGATGTAAACAAAAGCAAATTATTTGTTTGTTACTGTGAAAAACTATAAAAAATTTGAGCCATTAATTCATTGAATTTCCTAGAAAAATAAATGATAAACTAAGATGAAAAAATTAATTACGATTGTTTTTTGTTTCATAATAACAGATAATGTTCATTCTCAAATAACGTTGCCGCAAATTATCAGGGACAGCATGATATTGCAACGCGATAGTAAAATAAATATTTGGGGATGGGCATCAAAAGGTGAAAAAATAAGTGTGAAATTTAATGGTAAAACTTATAGAACAAAAACCGGTGATGATGGAAAATGGAAAGTACAATTATCGCCCATGAAAGCCGGTGGCCCTTACACAATGGACATTTCAGGAAAAAATAAAATTACTCTTCATGATATTTTAATGGGCGATGTTTGGTTTTCCGCCGGGCAGTCAAACATGGTACATCAAATGAAATTGCATAGTGTGTTTTATCCAAATGAAATTCCAACTGCAAATTATCCCCAAATAAGACAATTCTGGGTTCCAAACACAACTAATTTGGTAAGCCCACAACAGGATTTACCTGGCGGTTCATGGAAGTGGGCCAATGCTGAAAATGTAGCCAATTTTTCTGCTGTTGCTTATTTTTTTGCAAAAGATTTGTATCAAAAATACCATGTACCGATTGGCATCATCAATGCAAGTTGGGGCGGCATTCCAATTGAATCTATGATGAGTGAAGAAAGTTTAAAATCATTTCCCGATATTCTGAAAACAATAGAAAAAAATAAAGACACCGCCTATGTAAATGGTGTAAACAGGAAAATTTTTGCTGCTGCCAAAAAAATGAAAAGGCCGGAAGACAAAGGCATGGAAGAAAAATGGTTTTCTCCTTCATACAAACCCAAAGAATGGCACCGGATTGCCGTTCCCGGGTTTTGGGCAGATGAAGGCGCAAAAAATTTGAATGGTGTGGTTTGGTATCGCAGGGAAATTGATGTTCCGGCTTCCATGACCAAAGTTCCTGCGAAGGTTTTTCTCGGTCGAATAGTCGATGCTGATGAATTGTACATCAATGGAATCAAAGTGGGTTCTACCGGTTATATGTATCCGCAGCGTCGGTATGCAATTCCTGAGGATGTTTTAAAGCCCGGAAAAAATTTATTTGTAGTGCGTGTTACCAGCAATTTTGGTAAAGGCGGATTTGTCCCTGACAAGCCTTATGAATTGATTGCAGGCGTTGACACTGTTGACTTAACGGGCTATTGGCAATATAAAGTTGGATTATTAAACGAGCCACATCTTAGCGGCTTTGCAGGTTTTGGTATTGCTTTACAAAATCAACCGACTGCATTATACAATTCGATGATTGCTCCTTTAATTCATTATTCGATTAAAGGATTTGTTTGGTACCAGGGTGAAAGCAATACGGGCAAGCCTGACGAATATGCAAAACTGCAACCCGCAATGATTGCAGATTGGCGGCAAAAATGGAATGAAGGTGACTTGCCGTTTTTATTTGTGCAGCTTCCTGGTTTTGGCGATTATAATTATCTTCCTTCCGAAAGCGAATCGGCATTGTTCAGGGAAGCGCAGGCAAAATCGCTTTCTGTTCCCAATACAGCGATGGCAGTTGCGATTGATTTAGGTGAATGGAACGATATTCATCCTGACCGTAAGAAACCTGTGGGTGATCGTTTGGCTTTGGCCGCAGAAAAAATCGCTTATGGAGAAAATATCGTTTATTCAGGACCGTTATACGAGTCTTCAAAAATAGATGGAAATAAAATCGTCATTTCATTCACACATACAGGAGCCGGATTAACTACAAAGGATGGCGTGCCACCTGCCGAATTTGCGATTGCAGGAGAAGACAAAAAATTTGTATGGGCGAAAGCAGAAATTCAGGGAGGTAAGATTATCGTATCAAGTGAAGAAATTCCGGATCCAAGATATATTCGTTATGCATGGGCAGATGATCCGATTAATCCTAACTTAATAAATAAAGAAGATTTGCCGGCAGCGCCATTCAGAACAGACAAATAAAAAAATACAATTAAAATGAAAGATTCGATTATGGGAATTCGCTTTTTCTGCGAGTACGAGGAGTGTATGAGGAGTGCATGAGGAGTGTATGAGGAGTGTATGAAGAGTGTATGAAGAGTGTATGAAGAGAGTATGAGGAGAGTATGAGGAGAGTATGAGGAGACTATGAGGAGAGTATGAGGAGAGTATGGGAAAGGTATGGGAAAGGTATAGGAAAGGTATGGGAAAGGTATAGGAAAGGTATGGGAAAGGTATGGGAAAGGTAGTAAAATGAACTGTGTCAGGATTAATTCTTAATTTTAAAAACACAGTTTATGGACAATTCAGAGAAGATTGACTACGAGTTAGGGAGTGTAAAATGAAGCGAAAGATTTGGGTATTTCCAATAATTATATGAAAGAAAAAATGCCACCTGTAAATATAGGGCTTACTCAATGGGCAACTTGCGTGATGGCCGACACACAGATGCGCCCAATTTCAAATATTTTATTCCGTGGGCAAGTAACATTTGGGGTATGAAAAGAAAACTAAATAAAAACCTATTATGAAAAAGATACTGTTTATCATTCACTTTTCACTATTCACTTTTACTTTATCGGCTCAAACAAGTACCACATGGAATGGGAAATCCTGCGCTGTGGTTCTCACCTATGATGATGGATTGAATATTGATTTAACCAATGTGATTCCGGCACTTGACTCCGTTGGATTGAAGGGAACATTTTACATCTCGGATTATTTTTATGGATTAAATGCACAGATAAACGGATGGAGAAAAGCTGCTGCCGAGGGGCACGAATTAGGCAATCATACTATCTGGCATCCTTGTGAGGGTGGCCGTTCCGGAAGAGAATTTGTAAAACCAGATTACGATTTGAACAATTACACCGTGAACAGAATGGATAATGAAATTCTTGCCATGAACAATATTTTAAAAGCCATTGACGGAAAAGATGAAAGAACATTTGCATATCCTTGTGGTGATACAAAAATTCATGATTCTGCTTATCTTGATTTTCTAAAATATAAATTTGTTGCCGCACGAGGGGTAACTCCTGAAATGTTGCCAATTGATAAAGTTGATTTGAATAATATCGGATGCTACATGGAGAACGCAGCATCTGCTGATGAAATGATTGCTTTGGTAAAAAAAGCAATGAGAACCCATACGTTATTGGTTTTCCTTTTCCATGGAGTGGGTGGCGAACATAACCTCAATGTGTCATTGGAGGCACATAGCGGATTGCTGCATTTTCTGAAACAAAATGAAAAAGACATCTGGATAGCACCGATGATAGATGTGGCGAATTTTATAAAATCAAGAAAGTAGTTCGGGAACACACGAATAAAGGAAGTCTTCCTGTGAATCGTGCAAATTTATTTCTATAAATAAACGTCTGCGTTTTTTTCCTTCAATCTTAAAAAAAATAAACCAGCTGTTTTATCTTCACCTGATTTTATTTCAAATCAAAAAGCGAAAACATTCTTATATAAAATAGTATCAATGATGGTTAAACTTGCTGCTTTCTTACTTTTATTTATTCCTGCAATTTGTTTTTGTCAGCCAAAACCTGACACCCTTACCGTAGAGAAAATAATGCGTGATCCAATATGGATGGGCACTTCTCCATCAAACCCGTTCTGGAGCGCCGATGGCAATAAATTATATTTTGACTGGAATCCCCCAAAAGCGCCATCAGATTCTTTGTATTTTATAACAATGCCAAATAGAAGTCCGCAGAAAGCAAGCGTTTCAGAAAAGCAACATCTTTTAAGTGCCAATACCATTGTTTACAATTTGAATAAAACGGCTTTTACTTATCAGGAAGATGGCGATATTTTTTATAAAGAAATCAAATCTGGAAGAACGCAACAAATCACTCATACGGTAGAATCTGAATCGAACCCTCAGTTTTCTTTTAACGATAAAGAAATTGTATTTATACATGATCAGAACTTGTTTTCATGGAATATAAAAACAGGTGAAACAAGGCAGTTAACAAACTTTATTAACAGTGGTGAACAACCGAAAAGTGAAAAACTTTCGCGCGAAGACGAATGGCTAAAAAACGAACAGGTACAATACATGCAGGTTTTAAAAGAAAGAGAAAATAAAAATCGTCTTGCTGAAATTTATGACAGCACAACAGCAAAAAAAGAATTTAAAAAAATCAATATTGGCGATAAATCTCTGCGTGATCTTTCTATAAATTTTGATGGAAGATTTATCAGTTACCGGCTTTATGAACCACCTTCAAAAAGAAGATCAACCATTGTTCCCAACTATGTAACAGAATCAGGTTATACTACTGACATTAAAGGACGCGAAAAAGTCGGTGAGCCACAGGGAACGAATGAATTTTTTATTTACGATACTCAGGCAGACACTGTGTTTCAGGTAAAAACGGACTCTATTGAAGGTATTCGCGATTTACCCGGATTTATAAAGGATTATCCAACAGAACTGGCAAAAAGAAAGAAAGAAAATGCGCTTCGTAAAGTCAATTTTGAAGATGCAAAATGGTCACCGTCCGGAAAGAATCTGGTGCTTGACATTCATGCACAGGACCATAAAGACCGCTGGCTGATGCTTTGGGATACCGGTTCAAAAAAACTAATGTTATTAGACAGGCAACACGACAGCGCATGGATTGGCGGACCCGGAATTTCAAACACCGGATGGATTGATGAAAAGAATTTTTGGTTTCAATCAGAAGCCACAGGTTTCTCTCATTTATATTCTGTAAATGTTATAACAGGAAAAAAGAAAGCTTTTACTTCCGGGAAATATGAAGTGCTGAATGCAAAACTTTCCAACGACAAAAAGTACTTCTTTATCACAACAAATGAAGTAGAACCTGCACAGCATCAATATTACCGTTTGCGCATCAGCGATAACCAGATGGAAAGAATCACTACGATGACGGGTGCGAATGAAGTTACAATTTCACCTGATGAAAAAACAATTGCAATTCTTTATTCTTATTCAAATAAACCGTGGGAACTGTATTTACAGGAAAATAAACCAGGAGGAAAATTGCAACAAATCACAGATAAAGCTCAAAGTGAAGAATTCAAATCGTACCCGTGGCGTGATCCTGAATTGGTAACTTTTGCAGCAAGAAATGGAGCGTTGGTTCATGGCAGATTATATAAACCAAAAAATCCTGATGCTCATAAACCTGCTGTAATCTTTGTTCATGGAGCCGGTTATTTGCAAAATGCGCATAAATGGTGGAGTGATTATTTCCGCGAATATATGTTCAACAATTTGCTGGCAGATCATGGATACTACGTAATGGATATTGATTATCGTGGAAGTGCCGGATATGGCAGAGATTGGCGAACTGCTATTTATCGTCATATGGGCGGCAAAGATCTTACGGATAATGTTGACGCGGCAGATTACCTCGTAAAAAACTTTGGTGTTAATCCAAAAAATATTGGAATTTATGGCGGATCATATGGCGGATTTATTACACTTATGGCAATGTTTACCACACCAGATGTTTTTGCTGCAGGTGCAGGACTGCGGAGTGTTTCAGATTGGGCAAATTACAATCATGGTTATACTTCTGACATTTTGAATCAACCTTTTGAGGACAGTCTTGCCTATCAAAAAAGTTCGCCAATTTATTTTGTAAATGGTTTGAAAGGACATTTATTAATGTGCCATGGAATGGTGGACCAGAATGTGCATTTCCAGGATATAGTAAAAGTGGCACAGCGATTAATTGAGTTGGGAAAAAATAATTGGGAACTTGCAGTTTATCCAATGGAAAATCATGGCTTTGTAGAACCAAGTAGCTGGACAGATGAATACAAAAGGATTTTTAATTTGTTTGAAACCGTGCTGAAGAAATGATTTGCCTGAACTGGCTTTCAATCCACTTTAATTAGTAAATTCGCACTCCTAAAAAAATGGAGACTTGTCCGAGTGGTTGAAGGAGCACGCCTGGAAAGTGTGTATACCTGCAAGGGTATCAAGGGTTCGAATCCCTTAGTCTCCGCTTCTTTTAATAAAATAAAACACATTCTTTTCTTCACTCTATTCCAATACTTTTTCCATCTGCATACTTCTTGATCCTTTGATCAGAATCCGGGCATCTTCCAGGTGTTGATTTTTCAGCCAATCTCTTGCCTGTAAAGAGTTTTCAAAATTGATATACTTATTTTTAATTTCTTTAAAATTCTTTCCAACCAGCACAACAGCATACCATTTGTTTTCATTGATCAGTGAAATAATTGACTGGTGTTCTTTCTCACTTTCTGTTCCCAATTCCATCATTGAACCTAATAACAGCACCTTTTTATCACCCTTCATTTTTGCAAAGTTTTCAATTGCTGCTTTCATGCTTCCCGGATTAGCATTGTAGGCATCCAGGATAACAGAATTGGAATCTTTCCGGATCAACTGTGAACGGCTGTTGGACGGCTGATAATTTTCAATCGCATGCTTTATTGTGTCAACAGGAATTTTAAAATATTTTCCAACGCAAACGGTTGCAAGAACATTTGGCATATTATAAACCCCAACTAAATTCGTTTGAATTGTAAAAGGCTTTCCATCCTGAATTTCTACCTCAATAAAAGGATCATTTTTTACAATCGCTCCTTTTACTTCTTTGCTATTGCTTCCATAAAAAATCACATTATTTATTGATTTACTGAGATCGTAAACTGCAGGATCATCGGTATTTACAAAAACAGTTCCTTCATGATTTTTCAAATAGACAAATAATTCTCCTTTTCCTTTTTTTACGCCTTCTTCTCCACCAAATCCTTCCAGGTGCGCTTTTCCAATGTTCGTAATCAGGCCGTGCGTTGGTTGTGTATATTCGCAATAACCTGCAATTTCATTTTGATGATTGGCACCCATTTCTATCACCGCAATTTCTGCATCCGGCTTTATTTTTAAAATAGTAAGAGGAATGCCGATATGATTATTCAAATTTCCTTTTGTTGTATAAGTTTTAAAAGTAGTGGAAAGAACTTCATGCAATAATTCTTTTGTAGTCGTTTTCCCGTTGCTTCCTGTGATAGCAATAAACGGAATTGAAAATTGTTCACGATGATGCTTTGCAAGCTGCTGCAAAGTTTCCAAAACATTCTTTGTATAAATAATCCGGGCATCTTCAAAACCGGCAGGTTCATCTGCTATAACATAAGCGGCACCAGTGTTTAAAGCTTGCTGCGCAAATAGATTTCCGTTAAAATTAGGGCCTTTTAATGCAAAGAAAATATCTCCTTTTTCTAATTTCCTCGAATCGGTTTGAATAGACGGAAACTGCTGATAAATTTTATAAAGTTCTTCAATGTTCATTGGGCAAATTTATGTTTTTCAATTGCAGTGATTCAAATAATTGCGGTTCTGCAATTGAAAGTTTTTGATTTCTTTTATGAAAATTCGTGGGCAAAAAAAACATTATTCTTTAACTTGTGAGCCATTATCTCAAAACTCACTTTAAAATTCTGATGAAAAAAATCCTGGTTACTTTCTTTCTGCTAACTGCCGTTCAATTTATTGCCCTATCCCAAATTCCCAACGCCGCTGCAAAGTATTGGGCAGACAGCGTGTTTAATTCTTTAAATAATGATCAGAGAATTGCACAATTGATGGTTTTACGCGAAAGCAGTTATTCAAAAGACGGCCCTGTTTATTATGATTCTGCGATTACGGATGCGATTCAGAAGTATAACATCGGCGGCATCTGTCTTTTCCAGGGAACCCCTGTGAAACAAGCCAATTTCATCAATTATTTTCAAAGCATTTCCAAAACGCCACTGATGGTTTGCATTGATGCAGAATGGGGATTGGGCATGCGTTTCGATAGTGTAACACCGCTGGCTCATCAAATGACATTAGGTGCGATTCATGATTCCCTGCTCGTGTACGAATATGGAAAATTGGTAGGGCGCCAATTAAAAAGAATGGGCATCCAGGTGAATTATGCCCCTGTAGTTGATATCAATAATAATCCCAACAATCCGGTGATCAACGACCGTTCTTTCGGAGAAGATAAATATAAGGTAGCCCGCTATGGCATCGCTTATATGAAAGGAATGCAGGACGAAGGTATTCTTGCCTGTGCCAAACATTTTCCAGGACATGGCGACGTCAGTGTCGATTCTCACCTGGATTTGCCGGTGATCAATAAATCAATGGCTCAACTTGATTCTCTCGAACTCTATCCTTTTAAAAGAATGTTCGACGCTGGCGTTGGAAGTGTAATGATCGCTCATCTTTATATTCCTGCCATTGACAGCACTCCTAATACTGCCACTTCTTTATCCAAAAAAAATGTTACAGGATTATTGCGCGATCAATTACATTTTAACGGACTTACTTTTACAGATGCACTTGGAATGAAGGGTGTTGCGAAATTTTTTCCAAACGGCCAGATTGCCGCACAGTCCCTGATAGCAGGAAATGACATGCTTTGTTTACCTGAGGATATCCCTACCTGTATTGAAAAAATAAAAGCCGCAATTGACAGCAACCAGTTGAGTTGGAATGACATTAATGAAAAGTGCAAAAAAGTACTGGCTTATAAATACATGCTCGGACTTTCAAATCTTCAGCCAATAGACACCACTAATCTCGCTAATGATTTGAATAACGGGGTTGATAAAATGAATAAGATTGTAGCAGAAAATTCCATCACTGTCTTGAATAATACAGATGCGACTTTTTCTCCATTGACTGATGAAAATAAAAAAATCGCCTATTTAGGAATTGGTATTGACAGTGCCAATACATTTTCCACAAGACTACAAAAGGATTTAAACGCAGACGCATTTTATTTTAATTATAAAGAAGATGCAGGAAGAATTACTACATTGGCAGAGATGATCCGTAGCCGCTACAATGCAGTAGTGATAGGGCTTCACAATTATCGCCGCTATCCGGCCAATAATTTCGGTATCAGCACTTACGCCCTCGATCTTATCAGGCAAATTCAACAGGCCGACAGTGGTAAAGAAATAAAAAACATCCTTTTTGATTTTGGCAATCCCTATGCAATCAAAAACTTTTGTGATGCAAAAAACCTTGTTGCCTGTTATGAAGATGATTCCGTAACACAAAATGCCGCAGCAGATATTCTGGAAGGAAAAATGATCGCAAAAGGAACTTTGCCGGTTACAGTTTGTGATAATTATAAATTCGGAAGCGGCCTTATTTCAAAAAGGATCCTCCCGGTTGTCACTCCTGATATGGAAGGGATCAACAGCCTGCAATTGAACAATGATATTGATTCTATCGCCAGTCTCGGAATTGCAGGCAAAGCTTATCCAGGCTGCGTTGTATTGGTTGCACGTCATGGAAAAATTATTTTTGAAAAAGCTTACGGCACTTACAATTATGATACTCCACAACCTGTAAATCTCAATTCTATTTTTGACATGGCTTCCGTAACCAAGATTTGTGCTACCACTCTCGGTGTAATGAAGCTGTATGATGAAGGAAAATTAAATTTGGATAAAACGCTTGGAACTTATCTGCGATGGGCAAGAAAAAGCGACAAAGCAAAGCTGAACATCGAAAAAATTCTGCTACATGAGGCAGGACTGGTAGCAGACGTAGTATTTTATAAGAAAACAATTGACCCGGTTACTAAACGGCCTTCAGAACTGTATTTCCGGCCAGATTCATCAGCAGAATTTAGTGTGAGAATTGCACAGAATTTATATTTACGTACTGATTACCTGGACTCAATGAACCAAAGCATTCTCGATAGTAAACTTCTTCCTGGCAATAAATATGTTTACAGCGATAATGATTTTATTTTAATCGCAGATGTGGTGAAAGCCATCTCAGGAAAGAGAATTGATAAATACGCCGAGGATAATTTTTATAAACCAATGGGATTAACTTCTATTGGCTTTAATCCCAGGAACAGGTTTGACACTAATTTGATTGCTCCAACAGAACTGGATGAATATTTTCGCTTTCAGCATTTACGCGGTGATGTTCATGACGAGGGAAGTGCAATGTATGGCGGAGTTTCGGGCCATGCAGGATTGTTCAGCAATGTAGAAGATATCGCTGCTATTTGCCAAATGTTTTTACACGGAAATTTCAACGGAAAGCAATATATAAAACCTGAAACACTAACCTTATTTTCTGCTTATAACTCCAGCATCAGTAGGCGTGGCATTGCATTCGATAAGCCTGATAAAGATAATTATACCACTACAGATCCACATCCTTATCCTTCCAGATATGCATCACCACTCACTTTCGGTCATACCGGATACACCGGAACCTGCATATGGATAGATCCGAAATACGATTTGGTATATGTGTTCTTAAGCAACAGAGTAAATCCTACAAGAAGTACGAATTTATACAAATACAATATCCGCGGAGCTATTGAAGATGCCGCTTATAAGGCCATGTTTCCGGCTATTCCGGAAGTGGTAAAGAGAGAGGAATTGGAGAATGCAAATGCAAAAAAATAATGAGCATCAATTGAGGAATAACTACAAATTGCTAATTTAGCAATTGAAAAGTCATGAGTAAAAAGTGGAGAGGTAAATTTATTTTTACTAAACAACCCAATTAACCAATAAACCAATTAACCAATAACAATGGACTATCTCTATCAAATCAAAACGTTGGAACAATACAATAAAACTTATAAAAAAAGTTTAGAAAACCCTGAAGAATTCTGGGCCGGTATTGCAGAAAATTTTGAATGGCGGAAAAAATGGGATAAGGTTTTGGAATGGAACTTTACGGATCCGGATGTAAAATGGTTCATTGGTGGAAAATTAAATATCACTGAAAATTGTTTGGATAAATGGGCAAAAATTCAACCGGATGTTCCGGCGCTTGTTTGGGAAGCAAATGATCCAAATGAAGCTTCAAGAACATTGACTTACCGACAACTTATTGAAAAAGTAATTGAGTTTGCGAATGTTTTAAAAGAAAATAATGTCAACAAAGGTGATCGCGTTTGCATTTATATGCCAATGGTTCCTGAACTGGCAATAGCGATGCTTGCCTGCGCAAGAATCGGTGCAATTCACAATATTGTATTCGGCGGTTTTTCTGCAAAAAGCATTGCTGATCGCATTGCAGACTCACAATGTAGTTTTGCCATTACAGCCGACGGAGCATTTCGGGGTCAGAAAACTATTCATCTGAAAAGCATAATGGACGAGGCTTTGGAAGGCGAAACTCCGGTAAAAAAAGTGATTGTTTTAAAACGTACCGGTGATGAAGTGAATATGAAAGAAGGCCGCGATATCTGGTGGCATGATGAAATTGAAAAAGTTCAAAATAAAAATTTACCAGATCCTGTTGAAGTAATGGACTCAGAAGATATGCTGTTCATTCTATATACTTCCGGGTCTACCGGAAAGCCAAAAGGAGTGGTTCACACAGTTGGAGGTTATATGGTTTATACCACATACACTTTTGTAAATGTTTTTCAATATCAGCAGGGTCAAATGTATTTCTGTACTGCCGACATTGGCTGGATCACCGGTCACAGTTATATTGTTTACGGACCGCTGGCTGCCGGCGCTACTTCTTTAATGTTTGAAGGGATTCCCACATATCCTGATGCCGGCCGTTACTGGGAAATTGTTGAAAAATATAAAGTAAATATTTTGTATACTGCTCCAACAGCTATTCGCAGCCTTATGGCATATGGAACAGAACCAATAAAAGGAAAGGATCTTAGTTCATTAAAAGTTTTGGGAAGCGTTGGCGAACCGATCAATGTTGAAGCCTGGAACTGGTATAAAGAAAATATTGGCAAAAACAAAACACCGATTGTGGATACCTGGTGGCAAACAGAAACTGCAGGAATTATGATTTCTAATCTTGCAGGTGTAACGCCGGAAAAACCTTGTTTTGCGACACTTCCGTTGCCTGGAATTCAGCCGGCTCTGATGGATGAAAAAGGAAATGAATTGCATGGAAATAATGTATCCGGAAATCTTTGTATCAAATTTCCTTGGCCTTCCATCATTCGCACTACTTACAACGATCACGAGCGCTGCCGCAAAAATTATTTCACTGCTTATCCCGGAAAATATTTTACAGGAGATGGATGTTTGCGTGATGAAAACGGATATTACAGGATCACCGGAAGAGTGGATGATGTATTAAATGTAAGCGGTCACAGAATTGGAACAGCCGAAGTTGAAAACGCTATCAATGTGCAGGATTGCGTAATAGAAAGCGCTGTGGTTGGATTTCCGCATGAAATAAAAGGACAGGGAGTTTATGCTTATGTTATTCTTGATAATAGCCTTGCCAACGAAGAAGAAGCGCGTAAGGTTATTAATGATACTGTTTCAAGAGAGATCGGCTCATTTGCAAAACCAGAGAAAATTCAATTTGTAAAAGGATTACCGAAAACCCGAAGCGGAAAAATTATGCGTCGAATTCTGCGGAAAATTGCTGAAGGAGAAATGGAGAATCTTGGAGATACAACAACTTTACTTGATCCCGGCGTTGTAAATGAAATTAAAGAAAACAGGTTGTAGTAATTAAAGAAATAAAGAATACTCCTGTTTTATAATAAAAGCAAGCAGTTGAAAAGGATTATTCTTTTCCAAATTCATTTTCATTTTTTACTTTTTTAAATCTCCGGAGAATCGATTTTATTTTTCGTGGTGGATTTTCTTCATCTCCCAATAAAATGCCCCATGGCTGAAGGCCTTGTGTGCGGTCAAAAACTACTTTTGCCATGGCGATATAAGGAACTGCTAAAAACATACCGGCAATTCCCCAAAGCATTTCTCCGATTACGACTCCTAAAATTATTATCATCGGATTTATCTTAACCTGTGAGCCGACAATTTTCGGCATTAAAAAATTGCTGTCGGTCAAATGAATGCACACTACACCAATTGCTACATAAAAAGCATGCTTCGCGTCGAGTGTGGCAAATGTAATAGAAACACTGATGAAAAGAGCAGTAAAAATCCCAACATAGGGAATCACGTTAAGAACACCGACCAGCAGCCCCAGAAGAAACACATATTTGATACCCAACAGCCAAAAGATAATACAGGCAATGCTTACAACAATCGCCATTTCAAAAAATAAACCGGTAATGTATTTCCTGACGATATATTTTATTTGCTCGGCGATATCGTGAATGACAGCAATATATTTTTCTGTAAAAGCTGATACAATAAACCGCATTAAAAGTCTCCGATAAAGCAAAAGAAAAAAAGTATAAATGAGAGTGAAAACAAGTAACAGCAAAACAGACGAAACGGAAAGCACGGTCTTTTCTAAAATCGATCCGCTCGAATTCAATACTTGTGAAGTAGTATTTTGAATATATTCTGCTTGTCTTTGGAGGTTTATATGAAATGTTCGTTCTAACCACTGCTGTAAATCGTGGAAAAGGATCGTTATCTGATTTATAAGTAAGGGCCATTCCCTGCTCAGATCAGCAATTTGCGAACTAAGCAGATATATGATAACGGAGATTGAAAAAAGGAAAATCAAGACAGAAACAATAGATGCAATTGCCCTGGAAAATCGCAGCCGGTTTTGAAGAAAATTAGCCAGTGGCAAAAGCAGCAGTGCAAATAAAAAGGCAAATAGCAGTGGCGATAAAACGTTTTTTCCTAAAATAGCGAGATATCCTCCGGCAATTAAAATAACAAGCACGCAGGCCAGCTTTAAGTAGAAAGGGAAGAGGACATTTTTCATCATGATCCTTTTGTAATGGAAGAACAATTTAGTAAACAATTATTAATTTAATTATTTCCTTTGCAGCATGCATCCAAAAAATTTATCCATAAGTGATTTTGATTATGAATTACCGGAAGAGAAAATTGCTGTGTATCCTTTAGCAGAAAGAGATCAGTCAAAATTATTAGTGTATAAAAAAGGAATTATTTCGGAAGATATTTACCGGAACATTTCCACGTATTTGCCTGAAAAATCTTTCCTGGTTTTTAATGATACCAAAGTAATCAAGGCAAGGATTTTATTTCAGAAAAAGACCGGGGCTGTTATCGAAATATTTTGCCTGGAACCTTATGAAAAAATAAATGATTATGCAGTAGTTCTCGCACAAAAAAATTCAACAAGATGGAAATGTATGATCGGAGGAGCCGGCAAATGGAAAGAAAAATTTCTGGAAAAAGAAATTGAAATTGATGACAAAAAGATAGTTATAAGATCGCAGTTAATAGAGAAGCTAAGTGATGCATATGTGGTAGAACTTTTCTGGGATCCCGGAAATTATTCTTTCGCGGAGATCATTGACCATGCCGGAGTAACGCCACTTCCGCCTTACATCAAAAGAAAAGCCGAGGCAAGCGATGTGGAAAGATACCAGAGTATTTATTCGCATTACGAAGGCTCTGTAGCCGCTCCGACAGCGGGTTTGCATTTTACCGAAGCCATATTTTCTTCCCTTAACCAAAAAACTATTGATACAGGATTTGTTACGCTTCATGTCGGAGCCGGCACCTTTAAGCCTGTAAAAGCTGAAAACATGGAAGGCCATGAAATGCATTCGGAGTGGATGGATGTTTCAATTCATTTTTTACAACAATTGACAGATCATATTGATAAGGATGTTTTTTGTGTGGGAACTACTTCTGTAAGAACTGTTGAAAGCCTTTATTGGATGGGATTGAAAATATTTTTAAATCCAAAAATCCAACCGGAAGATTTAAAAATAAATCAATGGGAAGTGTATGAAGAACCTTTAAAAAGCAACATTTGCAGTGCGAAAGAAGCATTGCAATCCCTCATAAAATATCTTGAAAATAAAAAAACGGAAAGGCTGTTTATTCAAACGCAAATAATCATCGCGCCGGGTTATTCTTTTAAAATCATTAATGGAATGGTAACCAATTTTCATCAGCCAAAATCTACCTTGTTATTGCTGGTATCAGCAATGATCGGAGAAAATTGGAGAAAATTGTATGATTATGCCTTAACACATAGCTTCAGATTTTTGAGCTATGGAGATGGCTGCCTGATTTATTATTAGTGTTAGAATTCTGAATAATGTTCCTGAACCTGAAGAAAAAATAAACGAGTGCTCCACCAATAAAAGCACCTACAGCAATATTTTGTATCCTGGTAAATTCCGGTTTGAGAAAGAAAATGAAACTAACGGCGCAAAGCAAAAACCATACAAATTGCAGGAGAAGAAAACCTTTTGTATTCTTATATTTCATTCTCAACCAGTTACCAAAAATCTGTAGTGGTATCAATATTAAGATGCAAACAAGTAAAGCAACTATCTCCATTTATAATCTTTTTCTTTAGCCTTTAAACATTCAACCTTGAACCTCCAATTTCCTAATTCACCATTTTATCAGCGCAGCAACTGCTTGCAAACGCTTCCGGCTTAGCTTTGAAGGCAAAACCCATTCCGAGGATATAACCCATCGCTTCGCGCAAGGCTTCATTACTTTTAAAACCCGGATTGGTATTAATGTCGGCATGGACTTCCATATCCACATCATACTTGGTAAACAAATCGCAAAGTTCATAGGCGATCTCGATGCTTTTGGCTACTTCTACTAACATGCGTTCTTTAATGCTGTATTTCGTCGTGGTTTTTTCATTATGAATGAACATAAAGCCGCCACGACCTTCGCGTAAGAAAACGATCACTGTTGCAAACTCGGTGTCCTGGCTTTTTACCTGGCTGTCGGTGCCGATGCATACTTTTAATTTGTTGCCTTCCTGTGTTTCTTTTTGAATCGCATGTTCAACAGCAGTTTTTATCGGCAGATGAATCGGCTCGCCGTTAAATCTTCTCCATAACATAAAAAAAGGTTTTCTAAATGTAAATCTTTTTAAGAAAAACAAAAGAAAAAATTTTGCAAACAGATGAAAGAACAGAAGGCCTGATGATTGTATTATAATAAGTTACTGAATAGTTTCCATCCTTTGATAATTCATATGAATTATCCGGTAATTGGCAGAACGTAAACCGTATTCGGACAAAAATAAAGCTTAGCTTTTGCACGAAATGTAACAGAATTGCCTGATGAAATCTAAACAGATAATAGTGAGTGTTACGTTCTTCTCCAACTATCCGTATCTTAGGCTTTTATATCAACTCATTATCAATGAAAAAAAATTACTTCAGCAACTGGCCATTTACTAACCGGTCATTTCTCTTACTTTGCTTTTTTTCACTTTTTTCTTTTACCACTTTTAATGCAAAAGCTGGTGATTCAATCGCCATCATTCCAAAGCCGCTAATCATGCAGGCGCATAAGGGCCATTTTGTGCTGGATCATTCAACCTCGGTAACAACAAGTGCTGCCAGCGCTGATGCGAAACAAACCGTTGACTGGTTTACTGAAAAGATCGCCACTTCAACCGGCTACCATCTTTCCACAAAAAAGTCATCTAAAGATGGGATAAACTTAATTCTAAATAAGAAGGCAGATACTTCTTTGCATGATGAAGGTTATTCTTTAAAAGTTACCACTTCAAACGTAACTATAACAGCAAATAAACCTGCCGGACTTTTTTATGGGCTGCAAACTGTTTTGCAGTTATTACCTCCGCAAATTGCCAGTGTTTCTGAAGTGAAGAATGTTAGCTGGATCATACCGTGCGTTGATATAAAAGATGTTCCCCGTTTCGGATGGCGTGGATTGATGCTGGATGTAAGCCGCCACTTTTTTACAAAACAGGAGGTGGAGGAGTACATTGACCAGATGGCACGATATAAATACAATATGCTTCACCTGCATCTTGCCGACGACCAGGGCTGGCGTATCGAAATAAAAAGCCTGCCGGAACTTACAAAAACAGGCGCGTGGCGTGTAAAACGTACCGGTCGCTGGGGAACATTTCTGCCTGCTTTAGCGGGAGAACCAACACCGGACGGCGGCTTCTACACGCAGGAAGACATGAAGGAAATTATTAAATACGCTCAAGATCGTTTTATTTCCATTCTTCCTGAAATTGATGTGCCTGCACACAGCCTGGCGCTGATTGCCTCTTATCCAAATTTAAGTTGCACACAGTTGCCTTATTCTGTGAATGCAGGTGGCAAAGGTTATGAGCGAAATGACAATGTGTTATGCGTCGGTAACGATTCAACCTTTACGATGCTGGATAAAATATTTACAGAAATAGCAGCAATCTTTCCAAATCCATATATTCATATCGGTGGAGACGAAGCTTATAAAGGTTTTTGGGATCAATGCCCAAAGTGCCAGAAAAGAATGGCCGATGAGCACTTAAAAAATGTTGATGAATTGCAAAGTTATTTTGTAAAAAGAGTAGAGAAGATCGTGGAATCAAAAGGGAAAAAGCTGGTCGGGTGGGATGAGATCCTGGAAGGCGGATTGGCGCCAAACGCAACGGTGATGAGTTGGCGCGGAATGAGTGGTGGAATTGCAGCGGCAAAAATGGGACACAAAGTGGTAATGACCCCATGGGATTATTGCTATCTGGATCTTTACCAGGGAGATCCGGAAGGCGAGCCGCCGACTTATGGTTTATGCAGGCTTTCTGATTCCTACAATTATGAACCGGTTCCGGACAGTGTGGACGAAAAATATATTTTGGGCGGACAGGGAAATTTATGGAGTGAGTCTGTACCCACATTCCGGCACGCCGAATATATGACCTGGCCCAGAGCAATAGCGCTTTCAGAAGTGTACTGGAGTGCAAAAGCGAATAAAAACTGGGCTGATTTTATAATAAGGCTCGAGAAACAATTTCCACGCCTGGATGCAGCCAATATAAAATATTCGAAGAGCATGTACAATGCAATATTTGAGCCAGCCCGCATTAAGAACAGCGACTTTGGCGTAACACTTACTACCGAAGTAAAAGGACTTGATATTTATTACACTTTTGACCAGACGAATCCCGACCGGTTTTCACCAAAGTTTGATGGAAAGCCGATCCAATTTCCGGTAGGCGCCACACAATTGAACGTGATCACTTACCGGGATGGAAAACCTATCGGCGAGCAAATCAATATGGCCAAAGAAGTTTTATTAAAAAGATTGGATCAAAAGCATCACGTGTATTAAGTAGCAAAAGCTCTTAACTATCTATTAATTGCTTAATAAGCATTTGAGATTAAGGTTTGCAGCAGAGAGGCATGAATCCTAATGTACGTCTCTTATTTCAAGACTCGCTTTGTTCAAAAAGTCTTATGCTGAAAAAGTGACATGTTTTCCTTAGTTACACTAATTGCCTCATGCGTAGGCTTAACCAGATAAGCTCCTTCTGTAAGGTGGCCCCTAAAAACAAAAGGGGCCAGCCCCTAACGCTAGCCCCTAACTTACACATGAATCTACCTTACAGCTTTACAATTCTTTGGGTTGTTCTTTGAGAGTTACAAATAATTTGCATGATATAAATTCCGTTAGGTGAATTGTTGATATTAATGGTGGAAACTCCGGCATCAGCGCGCCCGGTCTTTATAATTCTTCCGCTCATGTCTGCGAGTTGATATTGATAATTTTCCAAAGCATTTACTTTGATTTCCGAATTTACCAATGTGCTGATCGTAAATAATTTTCCAACATTTTGAATAGCTTTCAAAGGAATAATGTTTGAGTAAGAAACTTCGCCGGTTAAGGAAGTAACTTTCAAACGATAAAAAATATCTTTCTTAATAATTGGTGTGTATTCAAAGCCATGGTCAGCAACGGCGGCTTTTGTAAGAGTTGTAAAAATGGAACCATCAAATGAACTTTCAAGAACGATTGATTGAATCGGTTGACTGCCGGTAATGCTCCAGTTTAAATCATGTTTTCCATCCACAGATTCTCCTGAAAGCAAAACCTGGCTAACAGGCATTACGAACAAAGGAGAAAAAACGCCTGAAATTCTGTAAGAGCCAAGGCTTCCATAATTAGTGGTATTCACATTTCCTGCACCCGTTACCACCATGTAATAATCGCCAGCCATCAAAGTTGTATCAACTGTTACATTTAATTTATCCAAAGGATCATACACTTTCACCACTTTCATATTTGCATCCAAAAGTGTCATTTGCACATCCAGATCTGCGCCTTCATTATTAGCGCCAACAGAATATGGAACCGCATCAACATGAAGAACTCCATCTTTTGGAAGATTTATTTTAAAAGCGTCTTTATCGGTATTGGTAGTAATGATTCCATCTACTGAAAATGTTGGAGCAGCGCTTATTAAAGTTGGGTTTTTTGAAGGGTCATCACTGTAATCGTCTTTGCGATAAGTAAATCCGTTTCTTGTTGTAATGATTGAAAGATTATCCTGATCAGCAGTGCAGCCGGTCGGAGTTGGGCCATTGTTCCATCCTGATAAATTCCTGTAATAGCTGTTGCCCATAACCGGTGCCCAGCTTGTTTCTCCGCTTCCTGTTCCATCATTGTAAGTGGAAATTAAAGTGCAGTCCGTATATTTTGCCTGGTGAGAAAGTCCAACAGTATGGCCGCTTTCGTGCGTACAGCATTCAGCAATCATCTTTGGACTGTTGCTCAATCTGTCAGGAAAAACAAAACCTGGAGTATCATCTCCCCAGATAAAAGAACCCGTATAAGAAATGCCACCTACACCAGGATACCAACTGCTGGTAGGAGTAATAATAATCCTCACTCTTTGCGTTAATGGTGCAGCTAAAAAGACAGTTGAATCAGTTGTGATATTGATATTAAAAGGACGATAATCTTCTGATACACGATTAAAAATTTCGGTGATTTGTGCATCAGTTAAATTTGCAGGAGCGCAATATAAAGTATTGCCTCCGTTCCATGAACTGGCAGTTACTGTTTGTCCGTCAAAATCAAGAAAGATAGTTGCTTTGGCAGAAGAAAAACTGCTAAGTTTTGGAAGGCCGTACGATTGAAGGGAAAGCAGTAAGGCCAGGGTTAAAAAAATAGATAGAAACTTTTTCATGTTTTTGGATTTTGATATTGATGCCGTTTTTTTAGGGAACGGTATTAGATTAATAATCTTCTATCAATGCATCTGTTCTTATTTTATTCATTGAATAACGGCCGGTATTTTCTTTTTTTAACTGATAGCCGTCTGCATATTTTTCATTGATGATGCGGCCAACATAAGAAACAGTTTTATCCGGGTTAATAATTTTTGAAATGGAAAATATTGTATTGTTTAAACCCGGGGATTTTACAATTACACTATATAAATTATCATAGCGCTTTACAGAAGATGTGACAATTCCATTGAAAGCGAAATCAGCAAAACTTATTTTTACTTTCCCTCCTTCGGGTGTTGCAAACGCCTTGTCCAGCTCGCTTTCAGGAGTTGGTAATTTATCCGCATATTTATTAAAATAAGCCTGTCGGTTTGAATTTGCAATTTGCGCCTGTGAAGAATATGAAGTCATTATAACAAGGCTTAAAGCCAGTATTTTGTATATGCGTTTCATAGTTTGGATTTTGGTTTTATAATTTTTAGACGATTATAAAACGCCGATCCAATTAAAATATTTCACAGTATGAGAAGAAAGACAAAAGTTGGGAAAAAGTACTCGGTAAAAAAGTATTAATACTGCCCTGTGCTTAGTAAAACCAACGTGCAAGCTTCCTGTGGAAGGATATTTTTTTCTTTAGCAAGTGCTTCAAGTTCTCCATTTTCAGCGCCAGGATTAAAGATAATACGTTTTGGTTTTAGTGAAAAAATATAGTCGTAATAAGGCTTTTGATTGTTAGCGTTCAGATAAAGAGTAACAGTATCTAAATTTTCAATTGGCCTCTCTTCATTCGTAATTTCCACATCGTCTACTTTACCGGTATGCCTGCCGATCGCAATAACATCATGACCTTTCGAACGAAGCTGGTTAATGGCCAGATAACTATACCGGGAAGGATTTGGCGAAGCGCCTAACACTAATGTTTTTTTGTTTTCCATATCGAATCCATTTAACACCTTGCAAAATTACTAAAAGTCATTCCCATGTGTTAATTTGACCAATCTGCGAATCATAAATGGTGAATGTTTTAATGTCCTGATAAATAAATTCGTGAGTCGCTCTTTTCCAAAAAAATATTGAATTCTTCTTCCATTTTTTAATTTCACCTGAAAATTTCTTTTCCATTCTTTAGTATAATTGATTTCCATTTTTGCCCGGCTCATTTTTTTTTGCAAAAACAAATGAATCTGTTCAAAAGCGATGCCGGATGTGCGAAAAGCAATGCTCATACCGTTTCCGCACAAAGGAGTTATCATTCCCGCTGCGTCACCAAGCATTAATACATGATTTTCAATTTGCGATTTCTTATCAAAACTGATTTGAGAAATGGTGACAGGCTCTTCGAATAAAAATTCAGATTCAGAAAATATTTTTTTCAGAAATGGATTTGTAAACAAAACATTTTTCTCCATTTCTTTAATTGAATTGTGATTGTCTTTTAAATTTTGTGCAGTGGTTAAATAACATAAACAATATTGATCATTTTCAACTTTTGAAATGCCACAGTAACCGTTCTTAAAATTATGTAAGGCAATAGTATCAGGAGGAAATTCGGTTTTAATGTGATATTTCACACCAATGTAGTTGTTTAGCTTCCCTGCTTTTTGCTGAATAAAACTACGCTTCCACTTTATATCCAGGTTACTTCTTTTTCCAAAACATGCGGCAACAACTGCTGAATAAATTTGTCCACCATTAAATCTGACGATAAATTTTTCATCGTCAAAATTCACTTCACTCACTTTTGTTTCCTGGCAAATAATTACTCCATTTTTTACAGCAATTTCTTTCAGTTGATTATCTAAAAAATAACGGCTTACCCCAAATCCGCCTAAATCCAAATTGGTTTCAATATAACTTCCATCGGGCGATGAGACGATTAATTTTTTTAAGATCGGTAAATGAAGTTCTGAAAGATCCAATCCAAGCCTTTCAATAAAATTCCAGCTTTCCATGCTGATATATTCTCCGCAAACTTTCTGAAAAGGATATTTTTCCTTTTCAAATAAAATAGTTTTATAACCTGCTTTTGAAAGCAAAACAGAAAGTGAAAGTCCAGCCAGACCGCCGCCAATAACAGTTACAGTAAATGAAGGCGTATCGACAGCTTCATTGTTATATTTTTCGTTTTCTTTCAACATTAAAAAATTACGAATTGATTGCCACAATCAAAAAGCGAAATGCCCATTTCCATTCAATAGAAACATGATCTATTCCGGACTCTTTTAAAATCTTTTCCCATTCACTTTTTTTAAATCCGCGTAGTACAGAAAGTGGCGCATCATTTTTTACAAGATAGGATCTGGAAAAAATTTTTGTGACAATTTTTATCGAATGATAAGCAATTGGATGGCGATGCAGGTCATTGATAAAAAAACCAATCGTTGAATTTTTTTTCATCCACATTATTATTTCAATTAGTTCGTTATCTGTAAAATGGTGACAAAAAAGTGAAGAGAAAATAATGTCGGGTTTTTCATTTTTAAAATCGACATTCCTGTAATCAGACACAATAAAATTTATATTTTCTATCTGTGAATTTTCTTTTGCGTAAGCAATACAGTCCTTGTTGATATCAATGCCGGTAAACGAAGAAATAATGCGATTTCTTTTACAGAAACGATTCAGCGCATTTAAGTTATCTCCACCACCACAGCCGATTTCGCAAACAGAAATAGTCTTTCTTTTATCTAATAATTTTTTAAATCCTTTGATCGTTATTTCATGTCCGCCAAGATGAGAATTGATCAATTCAAGTTCTTTCATGTTCAAAAAAATATCCCGGAACGGAATATCATTTTGATCCAAAAACTCTTTTTGCAACGAGCGATTTTTATAATCAGCCATCAGATAAAATGAAAGTTTCCATTGTTAGTCCGGGCCCAAATGCAGCGCCGAAAATATTTGTTCCCGTTCCTTTTATATTTTTAAAAGAATCCATTATTTCTTTAAGTACAAATAAAATTGTCGGCGATGACATATTCCCATAATCATTCAAAATCCGGTAAGAATATTGAAGATCATAGTTAGAAATGGAGGTGCATTTTTCAATAGAAGACAAGATTCTTTTCCCCCCGGGATGAATACACCAATGTGAAATTTCTTCTTTTTCCATTTGAGCATTTTGTAAAGTCTTTTGCAAAAGCTGATCAAAATCTTCTTCAATTAACTCAGGAACATAGCCGGAAAGTTTCATCAAAAAGCCGGAAGAAGAAAGTTGCCAGCTCATGTGTTCCTTCCCATTAAAGCCAACTTCGCTGTAAAAGTTTTTGATTTTCAATCCATCCAATTTATGATCATCATGAGTAATTAAAATTGCTGCTGATCCGTCGCCAAATAAAAGAGCGGAAGCAATACTATCTGCAGTGGTTTCTTTTTGAAAATGAAGTGTGCAAAGCTCTGTGCAAACAATAAGCACTTTTGCATTCGGATCATTTTTGCAAAAAGCATCAGCGAGTTTCATGGCATGAATAGCAGCATAGCAACCCATAAAATTTACAGAAGTGCGAAAAATATTTGTGCTCAATTTCATGATTTCCATGATCTGCAAATCAAGACCGGGTGCGCTCATTCCTGTGCAGCTAACAGTGATCAAATGGGTAATTTCGTCCTCGCATATTTTCTCTGTTATGCACTTTTTTATTGCACTTACAGAAAGTGGAGCGGCGCACTTGCCGAACCATTTCATCCTCAGTTCAAGGCTGGGAAAGGGTTCCAGGTTTTCTGACGCAGGATAAAATTGCCATTGATCTGCATTCAGACTATAATCCGGCAAAACCGAATATCTTGTACAGATCGCGCTTTGATGATAAAGAAATTTCAATTTTCTTTTTTCCACTTCATCCATCGCATATACATTTTGCATGAAATTTAAAATGTCATTTTGCTGATGTTTGTATTCAGGCAACGCTGTTGATATCGAAATAATTTTACTCAAATCATTTTTAAAATTAATAGGGTTATAAAACCAAGATTGGTACAAACAGAAGCGAGTAAATTCATGCGCATCGTATTTTTAAAATTCGCGTGGCTGTTATTTTTTTTCACTTTCAAAAACCAAATAAAAAAATTGAAAATCACCGGAAGCATAAAAATTTGAAGAATAATAAAATTTAAAAACTTCGATTCCAAATAAAAATACCATCCTAAAACAATAAAAGCGAATGCATATACAATGCCAGTAAAAATAAAAGTTCCATTGTAACCTAATAAGAAACTGATCGTAATAACACCATCTTTTCTATCTTCTTCATGCTGATAAATTTGCGTCAACGGATAAAATCCTCCAATCAATAAACTGGAAGCAATCATTGCCAAAACGGGAACGTTCAAAGAATGGTTGCTGCCACTTCCATGAAAAACGAGAAAAAATGTAACCGCTCCCTGGAAAATGATTACAGTTAAATAGCCGATGACCGGAAACTTTTTTAAACGGATTTTTCTATAACTATAAGCCCGCGAGGCGAGAATGTAGAAAAAAATTCCTATTGCAAAAACAGCTGAAACAATGAAGCTCAGAGCAATAGCGATGAGGTCCATCAAAACAGTTGTGAAAAATAATTGCCGAGTTGGTTGTAATGGATTTTTCAAACCTCCAATTGGAGATGTGTCGCGGTCCATAAAACTGTTGTAACCGTTGCTGGCAGGATAAAGCAGAAGATGTAAGATGACAAAAACCAAAACCGCATCCGGCCAATAAATATTTTTTACCTGGCTTAATGCAAACCAATAAACGGGCATTAAAAAGAACGAAAAATGAAAGCGAAGAAGTTGAAAAGTGGATTGAACATTTTTATTCACCTTTCAATTTAATACTAATTTTTTTCAATATTAAATTCAGGAGTAAAAATATTATTATAATAACTCAGTGAATAGAATCTCCCGAATTTCAACAAAGAAAAGATCAGAATTTACACCAGCATCGTAACAGGATTTTCCAAAAACTTTTTCAGTGTTTGAAGGAAAGCTGCACCCACTGCACCATCTATGCTTCTGTGATCGCAACTCATAGTAACCTTCATCACATTGGAGACAGCAAATCCATCGCCTTTTTTTACCACTTTTTCTTTTATCGCTCCTACAGCAAGAATGGCGCTGTCTGGCGGATTGATAATTGCAGTAAACTCCTCAATATCCATCATTCCTAAATTGGAAACTGTAAATGTATTTCCGCTGAATTCATCAGGCTGAATTTTTTTATTTCTCACTTTTTCATAGAGCTGGCTTGCATCTGCAGCGATTTGAGAAAGAGATTTCTGATCTGCAAAGCGAATCACGGGAACTATCAAGCCATCAGGAACGGCAACTGCAGAGCCAATATGAATGTGTTTATTTCTTCTGATAAAATCTCCCATCCAACTGCTGTTTACAGCCGGATGCTGACGAAGCGCCATTGCACAAGCCTTGATCACCATATCATTGATAGAGACTTTCACAGGACTTACTTCATTGATCGCTTTGCGTGACTTGATGGAATTATCCATATTGATTTCCATTGTCAGATAGAAATGCGGCGCCTGGAATTTACTTTCACCTAACCGGCGTGCAATGGTTTTGCGCATTTGCGTATTAGGAATATCTTCATGGCTTTCCTGCCCGATTGGTGCGAAAGGCTGAACTGGCTTGGTTTCTGCTGCTTTTGCAGCCTCAGCTTTTGGTGTAGTTTGAGGAACAAATGAATCCACATCCTTTTTAATAATTCTTCCGCCATCCCCACTTCCCGGAACCTGCGAAATATCAATTCCCTTTTCTGCAGCCAATCTTTTTGCAAGAGGAGAAGCTTTAACTCTTCCGCCTTCCATTGAAGATTGTTGACCATTATTATTTTCAATCGAAGCTGGAGCAACTTTAGGTTCTTCCTTCTTTTCTTCAGGCTTCTTTTCAGCTTTGGCAGGATTTTTTTCTGCTTCAACAAATGCACTTACATCAGTTCCTTCTTTTCCAACAATAGCAATGATCTGATTCACTTTTGCAGCTTGTCCTGCTGGAACACCAATGTACAAAAGAGTTCCTTCTTCATACCCAACAACGTCCATTGTTGCTTTATCTGTTTCCACTTCTGCCAAAGAATCATCGGCTTTAACTTTATCACCTACTTTTTTATTCCATTGAATTATTTTTCCTTCTGTCATCGTATCGCTCATTAACGGCATTCGAATGACTTTCGCATCTTTTGGCAGTGATACATCATCTAAAACATCTGCGGGAACATTTTCTGATTGTTTTTCCTGGTGTTGAGAGATTGCTTTTTCTTCATTTTCATTTTTTGCAGGAAAAACTTCCGCATTCTTTTCTACTTTTTCTTCTTTTTTATTTTCTTTCGGACCAGTCTTTTTTTCCTGCTCCAGAAGTGGTTTGTAATCTTCGCCTGGTTTACCAACAATGGCAAGAATCCCTTCTACAGGAACTGATTTCCCTTTTTCAACACCAATATATAAAAGTGTTCCTTCGTTATAGCTTTCCAGTTCCATCGTTGCTTTATCCGTTTCCACATCGGCCAAAAGATCACCTGATTTAATTTTATCGCCAACTTTTTTGTGCCAGTCAACTATCACGCCTTCGGTCATGGTATCGCTCATTCGTGGCATTCGTATCACTTCCGCCATAATATTATTACAGTTTTTAATTGAAAATTGAGCGGTGAAATTAATGCAAAATGGTGAAATCAATTAAAGCTGATTCCAGAAAAAAATTTACTGAAAGAATTTTGAAGGAGATAGGCAATAGAATTTTATTGAAATAAAAATCGTTGTTTTTTATTTGTTTACTGCGTTTTTTCGAAAATTATTAAACATTAAGTGATTAAGAAAATAAAGGTTTTCTCTTAATGTCCCTTAATTTCTTAATGGTTCAGCTACTCCTTTTCAAATCAATTTTTCCAATTCTTCATTTACAAATTCCATAAGGATTTTGATATTTTCAGGAGAAAAATCAAATTTCAATCCTGCTGCTTTATAAAGTTCAGGTAATGTTTTTGTTCCGCCGAGAGTTAATGCATTTACATAATTATCCAATGCTTTTTTAGGATCTTTTTTGTATTGCATCCAAAGGCCGATAGCGCCTAATTGTGCAATGCCATATTCAATATAATAAAACGGCACTTCATACAAATGCAATTGTTTTTGCCAGCCATTTTCAACATATTTTTCAAGACCGGAATAATCAATCACATCATCAGAAAATTCATGAAAAATCTCCATCCATTTTTGAGATCTTTCCTGTAAGGAATGGTTTGGATTTTCATAAAGCCAATGTTGAAACTTATCAATCACCGCAATCCATGGAAAAATAGTGATCACTCTTTCCAGCTGATGCTCTTTGGCTCTTTTCAGATCTTCTTTGTTATCAAAAAATACATCCCAATGATCCATTGAAAAAAGTTCCATCGACATGCTGGCCACTTCAGCAATTTCCATTGGATAATCTTTGAAAGAATTTAACTCAAGTGGATGAGTCAGAAAAGAATGAATCGCGTGTCCACCTTCATGAACCATCGTTGTTACATCATGCATCGATTTTGCTGCATTCATAAAAATAAATGGAGCCCCACTTTCTGCCAGAGGCATGTTGTAACCACCCGGAGCTTTTCCATTTCTGCTTTCCAAATCAAGATGTTTCATTGAATCCATCTGGCGCAAACACTCTCCAAAAAACGGACGCAGCCTTGTAAAAACTTCAATAGATTTATTTAATAATTCCGCACCAGTTTCAAAAGGCGTTAGAGCTTTTGTTCCTTCTCGTTCTGCTTCAACATCCCACGGGCGCAGCGTTTCAAGTTTTAATTTCTCTTTTTTATGTTTTAAAATTTTATTTACCAAAGGCAGTACATGAAGTTTTACAGATTCATGAAAACGAAAAGTATCTTCTTTCGTATAATCAAATCTTCCAAGCTCTTTAAATTTATAATCCCGGTAATTTTCAAACCCGGCATTCAGCGCTTCCTGGTTCCTTTTTTTGATCAGTTCTGTAAATAAATTATTCAATTCATATTTATCCTGAAGTCTTCTTTCATTGATCTTGCGATAAACTTCTTCACGCAATTTTCGATCATGGCTTTCAAAAAATTTGGACGCCTGTTGTAAAGTGTAAACTTTACCATTTACTTCAATACTCATTTTTCCTGTGATCACGCCATATTGTTGTTGCAGAACAGCAAGTTCCGACTGGATCGGTATATTTTCTTCACGAAAAAGTTCGATGCTTTTTCTGATAGAACGCAGGTAAGTAAAAAATTTATTCTGGTCCAATTCATTCAGAAATGGAGCATTCACTAATTTTTTATTTAATTCAAAAGCATAAGGCTGAATCTTCGGCTGAATTTCCATACAGAAATAATTGAACGATTCTTCAAACTCTTTGTTTGTGGTATCACAAGTCATTCTAATCTGCCGCCAGCATGCATCTTCGCTAACTGCTGCTTCCAGTTCACTCATATCTTTCAACCATTTTTCAAGATCTTCTTTTGAATTGATTTCTCTTTTTAAAAGATCTTTAAAATAAGGCTCTATCGTTTCCCAATTGGTAACAGTTAAATTTTCAGGAAGAAATTTTCTATGTAATTTTTCTATGTTAGCGGTCATGATATTACGAATTTGAAATGAGAAATAAGAGACAAGGGAAATGCAGTAAACGAATAAATAATTACGATTTTATTTTTCCTTACTAATCTCTTTTTACTTAGTAACAATCAATTACTTCACACCGCGGCTTTCAATTTTTCTTGGATTTGCCTGCTGCGGTTTTGCATTTTTTACATTGGCTTCTGTATGAACCGGTTTATTATTTTTTGCTTCAGCAGCTTCTTTTTCTTCAGCAGATTTTACCTTGATTTCAATTTTATTTTTATCAATGACATGAAACCATTTCACCATTTTTTTCATATCACTGGTGTAAACTCTTTCAAAATCTAAATCAGGGTATACTTTTTCAAAATATGCTTTTAAAGTTTTCACATCCGCGTTGGCATCAGGAACTTTCTCATCACTTTCTTTCATTGCTTCAAATAATTCAGCAAGGGTGGTATTGTCTTTTGTGGTGTAAACTTCAATGCTTTCCAAATGAGAAAAATTATGTTGACGAGTGCTTACAAATTTCGTAGAATTATCGTCAAGAGAGCGAACAACAGCGCCATCCGTTTTTGACGACAACAATTCAAACAAACCCGGCAAACCGGTAACAGAAACTAACTTATTATATTCCATAAATGATTTTACTTTTTTGGGAGTGCAATATAATTGAAATGATTTTTAGTTGAGTTAACAAAAGATAAAAGTCTTTTATACAGAAAAATTGAATTGCCCGAAGGTTTTTTAAAATAAGATCGTCAAATATTTACTTAATCATTCTTATGTTCAAATTTCTAACTTTTACTTTTTTAGCAACGATCATCGTTTCAACGATTGAGGCACAGTCGGTTTCCGGAAATATTGACGACGCATCAACCAATACTGCTATTTCGAATGCGACGATAAAACTTTCAAAATCAGATTCTTCATTTAATCCAATTTTAACCGTTAGTGATTCCAAAGGTGCTTTTATTATTAATAAGGTCGCCCCGGGAAGTTATACGTTAACCATTACGAATATTGGTTATTCAACGATCAAAAAAATGGTAACAGTGATCGATCAAAATGTAAATGTTGGAAATATTAGTTTGTCTAAAACCGCTGAAACCCTTGCTACAGTTGTAATAAAAGATAATTCGGCAATGAAAGTGGTAAATGACACATTGCAATTTAACGCCAATCAATATAAAGTAAATCCGGATGCGACTGCGGAAGATTTGATTAAAAAACTACCCGGGGTTACCGTTGACCAATCGGGAGCTGTAACCGCGCAGGGAGAATCGGTTCAAAAAGTAACCGTTGACGGCAGGGATTTTTTTGGAAATGACGCCACAGCAACTCTGCGTAATCTTCCTTCAGAAATCATTGATAAAATCCAGGTGTTCGATAAACTCAGCGACCAGGCGCAACTGACAGGCTTTGATGATGGCAACACTACGAAATCAATAAATATTGTTACTAAAAAGGATATGCGGACGGGGCAGTTTGGTCGTGTATATGCGGGTTATGGAACAGATGACCGGTACCTGGCCGGAGGAAATGTAAATTTTTTCAACAATAACCGTCGAATTTCCTTGGTAGGATTATTCAACAATGTAAATCAGCAAAACTTTTCTACGGCTGATTTGTTGGGCGTTACCGGCGGAGGTGGACGCGGTGGCGGCGGCCAAAGAGGTGGCAGCGGCAGGAGTTTTAACGTCGGGCAACAGAATGGAATTGCGGGTACAAATTCTGCCGGAATTAATTACAGCGATTCATGGGGTAAAAAAATTGATGTGACTGCAAGTTATTTTTTTAATAGCAGCAATACACACAACAATCAGTTCATTGACCAGCAAACTATTAACACAGCCGACAGTAGTCTTTATTATGATCAGCAAATGCTTTCTGATGCTCATAATAATAATAACCGAGTAAATTTTAGGATGAATTACAAAATTGATTCAGCCAATACGCTTTTGATCGCTTCCAATCTGTCTTATCAAACCAATAATTCAACCAGCTTTGTAAACGGCATAAATTTTATGGATGAAGCGCGGCTGGATACAACCAGCAAAACAGTAAATGATCTGACAAGCGATAATCATGGATATACGATTTCTAATGAAATCCTTTACCGGCATGCCTTTGCGAAAAGAGGGCGCAGCATTTCACTTGGCATCAATACTACATTTAATAACAGATATGGGGAGAATTATTTGAATGCCTTTAACGATTATTTCCAGTCTTCAAAAATCACTGATACTACAAGGCAACTTTCTAATCCTGTAAGTAATGTAAATAATTACAGTTTTAACCTCGTTTATACTGAGCCTATCGGGAAAAAAACACAGATACAGGCAAATTATAATCCTGCTTTTCAAATCAGCAAAGCCGATCAGCTAACTCATTTTTATAATGATGCCGATTCAAAATATTCGATTTTGGACAGCAGTCTCAGCAATGTTTTTAATAATACTTACAATACGCAAAATGCCGGAATCACCATTCGAAATGGCGACAGAAATAATATGCTTTCAGCAGGAGTTTCCTATCAATACAGCGAGTTAAAAAGTGAACAAACATTTCCGCAAAGCGGGCAGATAGACAATACATACAGCAATTTTCTGGCAAATGCATTTGCGAGATTTAAGTTTTCGTCAAAAAGTAATCTGAGAATTATTTATCGCAGTTCTGTAAGCCCTCCATCTGTAACCCAATTGCAGAATGTAATCAACAATTCAAATCCGCTTTTTTTATCAACCGGAAATGCGGATTTGCAACAACAATATTCCAACAGATTGATTTTACGGTATAATTATACGAATGCAGCAAAAAGCAAAACTTTCTTTGCCAATGTTTTTTTGCAATCTACAAATAACTATGTTGCTAATGCTACTTATATTGCTAAAAAGGATTCTGTTTTATCTCCAACGGTAACACTTTTTAAAGGTTCACAATTGTCAAAACCTGTTAATCTGAATGGCTACTTTAGCGCCCGTTCTTTCTTTACTTTCGGATTGCCATTAAATTTTATAAAGACAAATCTGAATTGGAATGGAGGAATTGGTTATTTAAGGCAACCCGGTATGATCAATAATGTGAATAACGTTTCCAACAATCTCAATTATAATTTAGGCGCTGTTTTAGCAAGTAACATCAGTGAATATGTGGATTTTACTTTGTCGTATTCTGCAAATATCAATACCTTAAAAAACACTCTTCAGCCGAATCTGAATCAGAATTATTTCTCTTCTTCTACAGGATTAAGCGCAAATCTGCTGAGCAAGAGTGGCTGGTTTTTTAATAACAATCTCTCCAATCAGTTCTACAAGGGATTAATATCTTCAACAATGAACCAGGATTATTGGTTGTGGAATATTGCAGTGGGAAAGAAATTTTTGAAAAACCAGGATGGCGAATTGAAACTTTCTGTTTTCGATCTGTTGAAACAAAACAGAAGCATTTCTGTGAATGTAACAGACTCCTATATTCAAAATATTCAGAACCAGGTATTGCAACAATATTTTATGCTGACATTTACGTACAAATTGAAGAACTTCGGTAAAGGAAAACCTCCAACCAACAATGATGGGGAAAGGAATTTCCGCCGTTTTGGTGGTTCTCCATATGGAGGCGGAGGTGGTTTTCGCGGCCCCGGTGGACCTTCACTTTAGCATTTAATATTTTTGTTTTGAATGAAAGGGAATTAATAGCCCTGTTGAAAAAAAAAGACAGGGAAGCTTTTAAAATTATTGTAGAAACGTGGCAGAGTATGGTTTATAACGCTGCTATCGGACTTTTGCAAAATGCCGAAGATGCTGAAGATACAGCTCAGGAAGTTTTTATGCAGGTATATGAATCGATTGGATCGTTTAAAGAAGAATCAAAATTCTCGACCTGGATATACAGGATCACTGTTTCAAAAAGCCTGGATCATCTCAGGAAGAAAAAAAGAAAAAAAAGATTTGCTTTCGTACAAAGTTTGTATGGGAAAGATGATGGAATAATGATCGAGCCACCTGATTTTTTTCATCCGGGAGTGAAGATGGAAAATAAAGAGAACGCGGCGGTTCTTTTTAAGGCTATTGATCAGTTACCGCTGAATCAAAAGATAGCTTTTGTGTTGAATAAAATTGAAAATTTAAGTTATAAAGAAATCGGTCAGATCATGAAATCCAGTGAATCTTCTGTAGATTCTTTATTACAAAGAGCAAAGAAGAGCCTTCAAAAAAATTTGAAAGATTATTATTTGTTATTGAATTGAAAAAAGCCTGAAAATGAATAAAAATAAAAGCAGGTTTTTGAACGAAAGAACGTCTAAAAATGAAGTAATTATTGTAATTGAAATACATCGAAAAACCAACGAGTTTTAATTACATTATCTATATTTTTTTAAAAAGAGAATCATGGAAGAAAAATTTAATAAAAAAATTGATGACGTGATGCAAAGCCTTGATGGCATTGAGAAAGCATCACCTAATCCATTCTTCTTTACACGGCTTGAAGCACGTATGCAAAGAGAAAAAAGCAGTTGGGAAAAAATTTCATCATTCGTTGCAAAACCAGTCGTTGCTTTTGCCTGTATTTGCCTGGTGATCATGATCAATGCATGGGTAATTCTTTCTTCCGGAAATTCTCAAAACTCTACTAATCAGCAAACCAATGAACTGGCTACAGCAGACGAATATAATTTGGTAAGCTCTACGTTTTATGAATTTGTAAATGCAAAACCATAATGAATAATATTACAAAAACAAAAACCCTCGTAACCATTATTGTTTTTCTTTTGATAACCAATATTGCTATGCTTATTTTTTTTATTTCTTTAAGCAGGCCTGTCAAAAGACAAAAAAATCATGAAACAAATGGAATGTATAATTCTTTGCAAAATGAAGTCGGATTTTCAAAAGATCAGTTGGTGAAATACCAGGAATTAAGAAAAGAACAAATGCAAAAAGTAAAACCATTGTTTAATGAGGTAAGGAATGCGAAAAAAGATTTTTATGGTTTGATCTATTCGAATAATATTTCCGACTCTTTGATCAATGCTGACGCGGATTCTATCGCACAAAAACAAAAAATACTGGATCTTCAGATGTTCGCTTATTTTAAAAATATCAGGAGCATTTGTACTCCGGACCAGGCACAAAAATTTGATACAACATTAAAAAGAGAAGTGACGAGAATGGTTGGTCGTCCCGGAAAAGATCAGCAACAAAGGAAATAATTTAAAAACTTTCATTAATCATCTTTTAACAACAAAAATTAAACATTCATGAAAACAAAGATCACCATGTTGGTTGCATTTATTTTAATGGCAACAACAGGCATTTATGCCCAGGGAATGCAACGTCGCAGTGTACCTGAAAGAGTAAAAGCAACAATGGACAAACTTACGCCTGCGTTGAATCTTGATGCTTCTCAACAAACGAGAACCGATAGCGTTTTTACAGATTATTACAATGCTCAGATGAAAATGTTCCAGGATGCAAGAGACTCCGGAAACAGACCTGATCGGAGTCAGTTTCAAAAATTATCTGACGACAGGGATGCTAAATTAAAAGACATTTTCACTGCTGATCAGTACACTAAATTCAAAAACGAAGTGGAAGAAACTCTTCGTCCACAAAGACAAAACAGAGATTCTTCCAGTCAATAAAGTTTTCTCAATTCTTTTGAAGGTTGCCGGAAAAAACCGGCAACCTTTTTTGTTTAACTTAGGAGCAGGAAAAATAAAATTGATTTTTTTTAATGAACAAATGTTTCACCCTGATTTTATTCATTTTATCCCAAAATATTTTTGCTCAAGGCAGGGTTGTGAATGCAGGCAAAGATCAAATTATTTATTTAACGAAAATAACAACAGCAACGCTAAAAGGCTTTGTACCAAAAGGTTTGACGCCGTTATGGAAAGAAGTAAGCACAGATTATAAAAGCGGTGCTACTATTATAAATCCACATGCTTTAATTACAAAAATTACAAATTTGCCTCAGGGAATCTTTTGTTTTGAATTAAGTGCGAAAGGATTTTCAAAAACATTTCGTGATACTGTTGTAATAAAAGTAGATAATGAACCACCACCCGGAATTTTATTAAGAAGTTTTTCCGACGTTTTTGATAAAATTTATAAAATTGTAAACGACAGGCACGATACTATTACCTACATTTCTACAGAAGCAACGGTGGGAAATCTCCAATACAATATTTATTTTGACAGAGCCACGCTTTCTTCTGAATTGATTAATCCGCAGAAAACTAAATTTTATTCTATTCTCAAAGATGGTTATGGGTGGGATGGAACTGATTATACAAGAAGCGAAGTGTCTTATGGAAGTGGTTATAATTTAGATAGCAACAAAACTTATGTTTTTGAATGGAAAGGTTATTTTCCACAGGATTTCAAATATTATAATCAAAAAAGCCAGGCAGTAGCGATTATGCAAATTCATGGAAATGATGGAAATCCGCCGCCATTTGCGTTTTATTTAAGTGGAAAAGATTTGATCATCAGAGAATCCTCACAAGGCAATTTGAATGGATCAAATGCTTCAGCAAAAATTGCATTGCTGAAAGATTTTGTGAATCAAACACATACAATAAGAATGACGTTGAGAGAGGGTTTAGGCTCTTCGACCCAGAAAGCATTTATTAAAGTTGAAGTGGATGGCAAACAAAAATATTTTAGAAATACTGGAACTGTTGGCGCAACAATGCAGCGGGATTATCCAAAATTTGCGTCGCTTTACGATTATGACAAGGCAATTGTTGATCCGCATCTGCGTAAAAGAAATCGCAGATTTGCTTTGGTTACAGAAGCATTTAATATTTATCAAGTGAGAGATTCGTTATCAAAAAAAATTTGAATAATTATCCTATCTCTTTCGAATAATCATCATTCAATTCACTGATCAAATCAAGAATTTTATCTCTTCCCATTTTTTTTACTGAGCTGGAAACAAAATGTTGTGGCAAAAACTGATGAGTCTTTCGCAAGGCTTCCAGAAATAACTTTACATTTTTACTTACAACAGATTGTTTTTCTTTATCTGCTTTTGTAAAAATCAAAGTAAAAGCAACCGACCATTTGGAAAGACTTTGTATAAAATCCAGGTCTATTTTTTGCGGAGGATGTCTAGAATCGATCAGCACAAAAACAGTAATTAAATTTTCTCTCTTCCTTAAATAATTCTCAATCATTTGTTCCCATCTTCTTCGGCTACTTTGCGAAATTTTCGCAAATCCATAGCCCGGAAGATCTACCAGGAACCATTTCGTTTCAGCATCGTCAGTCTTTGCAAGACTTGTCATTTCAAAATGATTGATCATTTGAGTTTTGCCAGGCTGGTTGGAAGTCTTCGCAAGTTTATCATTGTTAGCTAACATATTGATGACTGAAGATTTACCAACATTACTTCTTCCAATAAAAGCATACTCAGGTTTATCTGCAGGCGGACATTTTTCGAAAGAAGGGCTGCTGACAAGATATTGTGCTTTTTTGATCTGCATGCTGCAATTTAAGTCTCAAATATGAAAAGCGATTTGAAAAATAAACGTGAAAGAATAGTTAACTCTAAAACTTATGTTTTCAAAAAAGTATCTTTGAGGTAATGAATATTTATCCGCACGATACGGTTGTTCCTTTTAAAAATTCTACAGAAAGCAAGAAGAAGCAGATGGAGAATATGTTTGATAAAATCGCTTTCCGTTATGATTTTTTAAATCGTTTTTTAAGTGCCGGAATTGATATTGGCTGGCGGAAAAAAGCGATCAGGCAATTAATAGATTTGAAGCCGGAAAAAATTTTAGATGTGGCTACAGGAACTGCAGATTTTGCAATAACCAGTTTTAAAATTTTAAAGCCGGAAAAAGTTATTGGAATTGACATCAGTGACGGGATGTTGGAAGTAGGGAGAAAAAAAATTGAGAAAGCCGGTTTACAAAATTCAATTGAGTTGTTAAATGGGGACAGCGAAGCAATTTTGTTTGATGACAATTCGTTTGATGCGGTTACGGTTGCTTTTGGCGTAAGAAATTTTGAGAATCTTGAAAAAGGATTATCAGAAATAAAAAGAGTTTTGAAACCGGGAGGAAGATTGGTAGTTCTTGAATGCACCAAGCCATCTCTGCCGGTTTTGAAACAGCTTTATAATTTTTACATGAAATTCATAACTCCAAAAATTGGAAAGATTATTGCAAAAAATAATGAGGCATATCAATATTTAAACGATTCTGTTCTAAAGTTTCCTGAGAAAGGATCATTTATTCAAATTTTAAACCAATCAGATTATCGAAACGCATTTTACAAAACATTGACTTTAGGAATATGCACCATTTATTGCGCAGAAAAATAGTTCTGATCATCTCGCTTTTGTTTTGTTCAGTTGCGTCTATTGCACAATCAAACAACACGATCAATCAGGAAGATCATGATGATAAACCGTATCACTTTGGAATCAATATTGGTTACAATGAATCGCATTTTAATTTTACGCACCATCCGCGTTTTCTTCAATACGATTCTATTCTCGATGTTGAAAGTATCAACAATCCGGGAATCAACCTGGCATGGCTAGTAAATGTAAGAATGAGCAATCATTTCGATATTCGGATGCATCCTCTCGATCTTACTTTTTCAGAAAAAGCATTTTTATACACTCAAAAATATGAGCCTGATTCTTCCGTTACCAAAAAGGTTCAATCCATTACTTTAAGTTTTCCAGTAAATATTGCTTTTAGCAGCGATCGCATTGGTAATTTCAAAGTTTATACAATGGCGGGAGGAAAATTTGATTATGATCTGGCAAGCAATGCAGGAGCTTCAAAAGCTGAAGATCTTGTGAAGCTAAATCGCTCTGATGTCAGTGTTGAATTGGGTTTGGGCTTCCATATTTACTTTCCTTATTTTGTTTTATCTCCTGAAATAAAACTCAGCAGCGGTCTGACGAATCTTCATGCAAGAGATCCAAATTTGAAATATTCAAATGTGCTGGATAAAATCAATGCAAGAATGATCACCTTTTCATTAACTGTGGAATAGAAGAAATAGAATTATTTTTTCGATTAATCTATTTGCTTCTTCTTTTATCCAAAAATAATACAGGCTACCATTTGGCATAAAATGGAAAGAATAATTCCTGAATAAATATCAAAAGGCTTATGATCACTTACAATCAATCTTGAAGTGGAAACTAAGCCTGTAATCAAAAAAATGATCATTACAGTTAAAAAAACAGTATAAGTAAATCCTGAAAAAATAATAATAAGCATCAATCCACACAACGAACCAACACCTAAAGCATGCATGCTGATTTTAAAATAAATATTCGTAATTAATGCAACTGAGGAAGCAAGAAAAGCTCCAAAGATAAAACTGGTAAGGATTGAAGGAACTTCGGGTTGATTTCTAAAAACTAAAAATATCCAGAAATAAAAAAAGTTAGTAGCGATATAAGGAGCAATTCTTTCGCGCTGTGTTTTTAAAAAAATACTTTTTATAAATCCAAGTCCTTTTAATAATAAAACGGTTAAGGCCGGGTAAAAAATAGTGATATAACCGACACGTAAAATAATCAGGTTTTTTTCATGCGGAGAAATTCCTGTAAAATATCCTGGTTGCACATACGCTAAAAACCATGCTGCTATTACCGGAATAAAAAGCGGATGAAAAATAAAAGAAAATAAATGTGCCAGCCATTTGACAACAAGCGGAAAAGAAATATTGTTTTCATACTGTTGTTGAAGCGGCTTCCCTTCTAACGATATATCCTGTTCCATAATTAAAGTTCTTTTCTCAATCGTGCGACAGGAATATTTAATTGCTCACGATATTTAGCAACGGTTCTGCGTGCAATATTATACCCTTTTTCCTGTAATAACTCTGTAAGCTTTTCATCGCTTAATGGCTTTTGTTTGCTTTCTTCTTCTATTAAATCACTGAGGATTTTTTTCACTTCGCGTGTACTTACTTCCTCGCCGCTGTCTGTTATCAAACTTTCGCTAAAGAAAAATTTCAGGCGATACGTTCCAAATTCAGTCTGAACGAATTTGCTGTTCGCCACACGGCTTACAGTTGAAATATCAAGCATCGTTCTTTCCGCAATATCTTTTAAAATCATCGGCCTCAGATCAATATCCTCTCCCGTCAAAAAAAATTGCTTTTGATAATCAACAATCGTCTGCATAGTGCTCAAAAGTGTATGCTGCCTTTGTTTGATTGCATCAATAAACCATTTTGCTGAATCTATTTTTTGTTTGATAAAAAGCACTGCTTCTTTTTGTCTTTTATCTTTTTTATTTCCGCGGTCATAATCTTTTAACATGTCTCTGTAACCCTCACTAATTCGAAGGTCCGGAGCATTTTTGGAATTTAGTGTTACTTCTAATTTCCCATTATTATTCAACACAAAAAAATCAGGTATTACATAACTCTGTAGTTTATTAGACTCCCCAACTTCGCCCCCAGGCTTTGGATTTAATTTAATAATCTGATTAATTACCTCCTTAATTTCTTCATCATTAAGATTTAGGCTTTTCTGAATCTTTTCATAATGCTTCTTGGTAAATTCATCAAAATATTTCTCTATAATTTCAATAGCGATCCCAACCGGCAAACCTTCTTTCTCTTTTCGATGTAATTGCAGTAAAAGACATTCCTGCAAATCTCTTGCGCCTACTCCCGGCGGATCAAACTGTTGAATTAATCCGATTAATTTTTCGATTTCCTTTTCGGTTGTGTTGATGTTCTGACGAAAAGCAAGGTCATCACAAATCGAAGTAACATCGCGTCGCAAATAGCCGTCATCATCAATGCTTCCGATAATTTGTTCTGCAATTCTTCGCTGCTCTTCATCCAAATGCAACATCAGCAATTGAGATTTTAAAGTATCATAAAATGAAGTTTCCACTTTATGGGGAATAACTTTCGTATCATCTGGATCGCCATAATTATCATCCCGGTACTTGTAATCTCCGGGCTCATCATCTCCGTCATTGACATATTCACTTATATCAATGTTATCATATTCATTTTCACTTCCATCATTTTCAAATTCATCGACAGTGTCAAATTCATCAGCAACCTCTTCACTCGTTTCAGTATACCCATCTTCTCCCGCTTCCAGTGCCGGGTTTTCCTCTAATTCTTCTTTAATTCGTTCTTCAAGATGAGCCGTTGGAACCTGCAACAATTTCATTAACTGAATTTGCTGCGGTGATAATTTTTGTAATAGCTTTTGTTGTAATCTTTGGCTTAATGACATGAACTTCTTTTCTTTTTATAAGATTAAATTTGCAGACAAATGTAACGATATGTTTTTTTGGAACAAAATTTGTGGCTTAATTGCAACTTTTTTTATTTTGGCACTTTCTTCTTATGGCCAGAATCAGAACAAGGTTCTTTTCCAAAAAAATAATTTCTGTTCTTTTAACCCTTCCCGAACAAATTTTCCAACAGCTAAAATGCTCGATTCTACACAGCTTTCTCTTTCTTTTTTAAATAAAAATTTACCGCTACAAGCAATTCCCTCTGATTTTTCAACATGCAATTATGGATTTTTTTGCAGGCAGGAATTGAAGATTGAAAAGTCAACGAGAATTCCTATTCATATCAGGGTTGGCTCATTACAACAATGCAATTATTACGAAGGCAAGCAGTAAACAAACAAATAATTTTAAGTTTTTATTCCGCATAAAAAGAAATGCCTTTTCATATCTTCGCTTCCATGCCGGATTTTGAAAAATATGAAGCTGTCATCGGCCTGGAAGTTCATGTTCAATTGCTCACAGAAAGTAAATTGTTTTGTGGCGATAGTACTCAATTTGGGAATCTGCCAAATACTAATGTCAGCGCCATTTCTCTTGCGCACCCTGGCACGCTTCCGATGATGAACGAAAAAGCGGTTGAACTCGCAATCAAGCTCGGCCTCGCATTCAATTGTGATATTATCCATGATAATTATTTTGCAAGAAAAAATTATTTCTATCCTGATCTTCCAAAGGGCTACCAGGTAACGCAGCATACAACTCCAATTTGTAAAAATGGATCAATTCCTATTCGTGTAACCGGACAAGACAGAAATATTTTGTTGAACAGAATTCATCTTGAAGAGGATGCGGGGAAAAGTATTCATGATGCTGATAAAAATTTTACGTGCATTGATTTGAATCGTGCAGGAGTTCCATTGCTGGAAATTGTTTCAGAACCAGACATGCATTCAGCTGAAGAAGCATTTGCTTACGTAACAGAGATACGGAAAATGGTTCGTTATTTGCAAATTTGTGACGGGAACATGGAAGAAGGAAGTATGCGTTGTGACGCTAATATTTCTGTAAGATTAAAAGGAGAAAAAACTCTCGGAACAAAAGTAGAAGTAAAGAATCTGAACTCGATTCGTAATGTAAAAAAAGCGATCGATTATGAAATAAACAGAATAATTGGTTTACTCGAAATTGGTGAAACAATTATACAGCAAACACGAAGTTTTGATGCCAGCAACGGGACAACATTTTCATTACGTTCCAAAGAAGAAGCCAACGATTACCGCTATTTTCCTGAACCGGATCTTGCACCGTTTTTAATCACCGAAGAACAAATAAATTTTATCAGGGATTCTTTGCCTGAATTACCACAGGCTTTGGAAAAGAGATTGATGGAACAATATTCTTTACTTGCTGATGCAGCAAAAATTATTGCTGACGACAGAGAAACTGCCAGATATTTTCATAGAATTATTAAAAAAACCAATCATTACAAAGCAGCAGCCAACTGGATCATCGGCCCCATAAAATCTTTTTTGAATGATAATAATTTACCGATAGAAAGATTTCCCGTTTCAACTGAAACAATGGCAAAACTGGTAGATCTTATTGAAGAAGGAAAAGTAAGTTTTGGAATAGCAGTTTCAAAAATATTTCCGGCATTAATTGATTCTGAGGAAAAAGAGCCTTTACAAGTTGCCAAAGAAATGAATCTTCTTCAGGAAAAAAATGATGATACTTTGCATTCATGGATAGACGAAGTTTTAGCTTCGATGCCTGAAAAGGTTTCTGAATACAAAAAAGGCAAAAAGAATTTGACAGGATTGTTTGCCGGCGAAGTAAAAAAGAAAAGCAAAGGCAAAGCTGATATGCAGGCAGTAATGAAAATTCTTTCTGAAAAACTAAATCAATAAATTAATAATCAAATAATACAATGAAAAAGATATTCATTTTCGTCATCGTGCTTTTCATATTTTCCTGTACATCCAGCAATAAAAATGGTCTATTTAGCGTAAACGGCGATTTAAAAAATGCACCGGATCAAAAAGTATTTTTAGAACAAATATTTTTTAATCAAAATCCACCACAGGTATTGGATACCGCCGAAATGAAAAATGGGAAATTTACTGTAAAAGCACATGCTTCCGAAGAAGGTTTGTACAGATTAAAATTTGAAAAAAATGCAGGTTATATTTTTATCAATGATAAAGATGAGATTGATTTTTCAGCAAATGCAAATGACTCAGTTTTAAATACAAGCAAATTTAATACCCCTGCAAATGCAACTTTGTCTGCATTTATTATGAGACTTGATTCTATTCATACCAAACTAATCAGCGAAGACCAGGCAAGGAAAGATTACCAACAGCAAAAAAACGATTCAATGGCTTTTATAGCAGATAATGCTTTTAATATCAGTAATGAATGGTACAATCGTTTTTTAGTAAACTTTATTGATACGGTTAAAAATCCGATCAATGCATTGTTTGCTCTTGGATACACACAAGATGTAAATATTGATACGGTAAAAAATTTGTTAGCAAGTCTTACCAAAAAATACCCTCAAAATTCTTCTGTTGCATCTATGCAAAAACAATTTGATCAATATGTTGCTGCACAGAATAATCAATCTTCTAATGGAAATATTGCGGCAGGACAGATAGCACCGGATATCACTTTGCCAGATGTTGATGGAAAACCTTTTTCATTAAGTTCTCTTCGTGGAAAATATGTTTTAGTAGATTTTTGGGCAAGCTGGTGCGGCCCATGCCGACAGGAAAATCCGAATGTTGTAGCGAATTATAACCAGTTTAAAGATAAAAACTTTACTGTTCTAGGAGTTTCACTCGATCAGGATAAAAAAGCGTGGTCAAAAGCCATAAAAGATGATGGCCTTGTTTGGAAACAAATAAGCGATTTGAAATTTTGGAACAGCGAAGCAGCTACTGCATATCATGTAGAAGCAATCCCATACAATGTATTAATAGATCCACAGGGGAAAATAATTGCAACTGAATTAAGAGGAAATGATCTTCACAACAAACTTGCTGAAGTATTGCATTAAATCAATCTCATTGCTTTGCTGAAACTAGTAAGAACCCATGGAAGTATCAACCAGAAATATTCACGGATCCAGATTAAAAAAATGAGTTGAATTATTGCAGATATAATAAAAGCGATCCAATATTTTCCGACTGGTTGTGTCTCTTCCATCTGATAAAATTTTAGGCAAATATAATTGTTAAATTAATTGCCTAAAAAAATTTCGATAATTACAGCGATAGGAAAAAAATTTACAACAGGTTATGTTTTTATTCATTGCTGTAATTCAATTATAAAAAGTACGGTTGAGCAAAAACAGGAAATTTTCCAATTTACAAAATACATTTAATAAAAATCTGCCTCATTTGTTTCATTACATTTTATTAAAAAATCCAGATGGAAAATATGATTAATTAATTTTTTATGCAAATTTTTAATAGATAATCAATGAGTTACAAAGGCGGTTTTAAAAATTCTTCATAAATTGAAGTTTTTTCAACTTGTTTCACCGTACCTTCGCACTCCTTAAAAAAATGCCGGGATAGCGGCAGATCATTAAACCGTTCTGATGTTTTTGAAACGCCAGAATTAATAAAAAAATAAAATGAGCAAATTACATTTCACCACCCAACATGCAAACGAGGCTACCGTGCAACGCAACTGGTACGTTGTTGACGGTACTAATCAAACCGTAGGCCGCATGTGCGCAAAAATTGCGTCTGTTCTTCGTGGAAAGAACAAAGCCTACTTCACGCCGCACGTAGATTGCGGAGATTATGTGATCGTAACTAATTGTGACAAGGTAAGATTTACCGGCAAAAAATTAGACGATAAAACCTATATTAACTTTAGCGGTTATCCTGGAGGAAAAAAAGAAGAAGCAGCTGGCGATCTTCTGAAACGTCGTCCTGATGTGATTATCGAAAGAGCTATAAAAGGAATGTTGCCTAAAAATAAATTAGGGCGCAAAATGTATAAAAAATTATTCGTGTATGCCGGAGCCGAACATCCGCATGGTGCACAAAATCCTCAAACATTAAAATTCTAAAAAACAAATTGAAATTGAAAGTTTGATTTACATTTTCGAATTTTCACATTTTCACATTTTCAAATTAATAAAATGGAAAAACAAAAAAATGCAGTAGGGCGTAGAAAAGAAGCCGTAACGCGGGTTTTCCTTACCAAAGGCGATGGCAACATCACTATCAATGGGAAAGATTACAAAACTTATTTTCCGCTCGTGTATCTTCAAAACCAGGTAGAATCTCCTTTAAAAACGATTGAATCAGCTGATAAGTTTGATGTAACCGTTAATGCTACAGGGGGTGGTGTAAAAGGACAGGCAGAAGCAGTAAAATTAGGAATTGCACGTGCACTTCTCCAGGTAAACCCCGAATACAGGAAAGCGCTGAAAGACGCTGGAATGTTAACACGAGATGCCCGTTCTGTAGAGCGCAAAAAACCAGGTAAGAAAAAAGCAAGAAAGAGCTTCCAGTTCAGTAAGAGATAATTTATCAGTTATCAGTTATTAATTTCTACCTGATATCTCTTCAATTAATATTTAAAAACAATTTTAATAAAAAATAAATGGAAAATAATACTTCTTTACAACAGCAGCTTCTAGAAGCAGGTGTACACTTCGGCCATTTAAAAAAGAAGTGGAACCCAAAAATGTTACCTTACATTTTTGCTGAGAAAAAAGGTATTCACATCATCGATCTCAATAAAACAGTTGAAGGTCTTGAAGAAGCAGCGGCAGCAATGAAATCTATCGCTAAAAGTGGAAAGAAAATCATGTTTGTTGCAACAAAAAAACAAGCTAAGGAAATTGTAACTGAAGCAGCAAAAAGAGTAAACATGCCTTTCGTTACTGAGCGCTGGCTTGGAGGAATGTTAACCAACTTTAATACCGTTCGCAAAAGCGTGAAGAAAATGCAGGCGACGGAAAAAATGTTGAACGATGGAACGCTGGATAATATTACAAAAAAGGAGCGCCTTACCCTTTCCCGTGAAAAAGATAAAATGGAAAAAGTTTTAGGTGGAATTGCATCAATTAGCCGCGTTCCGGCAGCTTTGTTCCTTGTTGATATTGGTCACGAGCACATTGCTCTGTCAGAAGCAAAACGTTTGAACATTACTACTTTCGGAATGGTTGATACCAATTGCGATCCTAACAAAGTTGAATTTTCTATTCCTGCAAATGACGATGCAACAAAATCTATCGCTATTATCACTAATTACATTGTAGCTGCTATTGCAGAAGGTTTGGCGGAAAGACAAGCAGAAAAACAGGAAGAAACTGAAGAAGCAGAAGAAACCAACACACGCGATATCAAATTGGACGAAGGAGATGATGATGGCAAAGAACGTCGCAGAGGGGGACAAGCCGGAGGAAAAGGACGTAGTGCCGCAGGGCCACAAAAACGCAGAGTAGCAGGACCGGGACAAGGAAATCGCGGACCAGGCGGAGCAAGGAGATAATTCGAAAATTCGAAAATTTTGAAACTGTGAAAATTAAAAACAATGAGTACAACAACAATAACAGCAGCAGAGATTAATAAATTACGGCAGCAAACGGGCGCCGGAATGATGGATTGCCGCAAAGCTTTGGTAGAATCAAATGGTGATTTTGAAGCGGCGATTGATTATTTAAGAAAAAAAGGACAAAAAGTAGCAGCGCTTCGTGGTGATCGTGAAGCAAAAGAAGGTGTGGTAATTGCCCAAACTACTGAAGATCACAAAACAGGTTATATCATAAACGCAAGTTGTGAAACAGATTTCGTAAGTAAAAACGCTGAATATATTGCCTTTGCACAATCGATTATCGATGCGGCTGTTGCAAATAATGTAAACAGCGCCGAAGAGTTAAATTCTGTAAAAATCGGCAATGAGACTATTGCCGACAAATTGAACGAACAAGTGGCAAAGATTGGTGAAAAGATCAGCATTTCGAGATTTGAAAAAATTGAAGCTCCTTATGTTGCTTCTTACATTCACGGATCTTTCAGAATGGGTGTGTTAGTTGGATTAAATAAAGCAAATGAAGAAGCAGGAAAAGATGTTGCTATGCAAATTGCTGCGATGAATCCAATTGCAATTGATGCAGCTTTAGTGCCACAGGAAACAATTGAACGCGAAAGAAACATTGCTATCGAGCAAATAAAAGCTGAAGGCAAACCGGCTGAAATGGCTGAAAAAATTGCTCAGGGAAAGATCAATAAATTCTTTAAGGAAAGCACTTTGCTTGCTCAGGCTTTTGTAAAAGATGGAAACAAATCAGTAGGCGAATTCTTGAAAAGCCTTGATCCTGATTTACAGGTTCTTTCCTTTAAAAGAGTTGCTTTAGGATAAAAAATTAATTGAAAAATCATAAAAAGAGTTGTCATATATGGCGACTCTTTTTTTTATAATAAACTACGTTCATATAATCTAAAAAAGCTTTATTTCTTCATTCAGAACCTTTAATTTTTTAAAAAATTGTATGAAATAACAGGATAAAAATTTAATCCATTATCTTGCAACGATTTTAAAAATTATAACCGTAATACAGCTTATGCTTCCTAAGTTTAAACGAATTCTTCTCAAACTTTCCGGTGAATCTTTAATGGGCGATAAAAATTTTGGACTTGATTCAGAAGTTCTTCTTCAATATGCCCAGGATATTAAATTAATAACAGAACTGGGAGTTCAGGTGGCAATTGTGATTGGCGGAGGGAATATTTATCGGGGAATGAATGAAGCAGAAACAGGAATTGAAAGAGCGCAGGGAGATTATATGGGAATGCTCGCAACGGTTATCAACGGAATGGCTTTGCAAAGTGCATTAGAAAGAGCCGGAGTTTACACAAGGTTGCAAAGCGCGATAAAAATGGAACAAATTGCTGAACCCTATATTCGAAGAAGAGCTATCCGCCATTTGGAAAAAGGAAGAGTTGTTATCTTTGGAGCAGGCACTGGAAATCCTTATTTTACTACAGATACAGCAGGTTCTTTAAGAGCCATAGAGATTGGCGCAGACGCGATTTTAAAAGGAACGCGCGTTGACGGTATTTATTCTGCTGATCCGGAAAAAGATAAAACTGCTAAGAAATTTGAAACAATTACTTTTACCGAATGCATTACTGCAAATCTGAAAGTGATGGACATGACTGCATTCACATTATGCATGGAAAATAAACTGCCCATCATCGTTTTTGACATGGATACTCCGGGAACATTGTTGCGCGTAGTAACTGGCGAAAAAGTTGGTACTTTGGTAACCGGATAATTTGTTATAATTTACAGCCTGCTAATCCATTATCAGAAAAAAACCTGAAATTTATCCTTTGAAAAACAACGGTTAACCGTCAGAATTAATTGATTGTGTAACACTTCTCAAGTAATAAATTTATGTGGATTTGGTGGCTAATCTCGCTGGTAGTTTTAATTGCCTGCTTCATTTTTGCTTATAAAGTAATTATGAGCAGTTATGATTTTTTGCCTGTAGATAAAAAAAGTATTTTTAGTTTTAAGAAAAATACTTTCTCTGAAAACGGCCTTTCTTCCCAACGTTCAGAAGTGATATGGGATTTAAAAAATCAATTGAAAAAAGTTGAAGAAACATCTTCATTTTATGAAATCCAATTTTCCAAATTGCAACAACGATTAAAAGCATTGGAAGCACAATACGAAAGTCAGCAACAGAAAATTTCTTTGCCGGTAAAAGAAGATACGGAAGATTGGAAAGAATTATATTATGAAGAAAATGAAGTAAAGGAAAAATTAGAAAACGAGCTTGATATCACACGGCAAAAACTTGAAGAAGTTGAAACTAAATTAAATTCATTTTCACAAGACGACAGCAGATGGAAAAGTTTGCAAAGTGATTATGATGCACGGTTAAATGACCTGCAATCCATGCAGAATAATATTGGTCTTTTGCAAAGACAATTAGAAGCTTCAACGGCAAGAGAAGCAGAATTAGAAAGATCTCTTCTTGCAGAAATTGAAACAAAAAAACAATTTGCAAATATTCAAAGTGAAAATGCGCGTTTGAAAAGCGAGAATGATGACCTGAGAAGGCAAATTGTAGAGATCAGCAAAAAGGAAAAAGAGCTTGAAAGCGGGCTTTCGCATTTACATGAACTTGAAAAAAGAGTTGCAATGTACGAAGAAGAAAAAGCCAAAATGATTGCTGACCTTGAGCTTATGGTAAACCAAAACAAAATATTTTCTGCTCCAAAACATTCTTTATAAATTTACTTATTGAAATTCATCCGTAGTTATGAAAGTTAATTGACCAGCCGAAACCCTGGATTCTATTATTAACTTTAAAAACTTACAATTATGAACTTTCAAACAATGAGTAAACAAAGAAAATTTGTTTTAATCTCCTCCGCCATCGGCTTTATTTCGATGTTCTTGCCCTGGGCTTCTATTTCTATGTTCGGTTATTCTCAAAGCGTAAATGGTATGCATGATAAAGGCATTATCGTTTTTATTTGTTTTGTTGTCAGTGGTTTAATTGCTGTCTTCGATGAACAAACAAAAAATCTGGATAAAACTAAATGGGCTGTCACACTTCTTGCGGGCGCAGTCGCTTTACTCGTTACCATTTGGTTTTATTCTCAGGCAACAAATTCCATTATGGGATCTTCATTAGTTGGATTTGGTGTTTACATTGCAGCCATTGCTGCTATTGGAATTTTAGCTTCAGCTTATCTATTCAAATTGCCTGAAGATAATTTGAAAGATGGATTTAATAGCATGAAACGAAATATTGAAAGCAAGATCGGAAGTGGCACAACCGATGCAACAAATCCTTCCAATTCGTCATCTCTTATTGAACCGCCGCCAAGTGCTATTGCTGAGGATGAAAATATCAAGCCGGTACTATAGCAAATTTATTTTGATATATTTTAGATACTTGTTTGTTTAATAACAACCGTTAACTTTTCTCTGATTTTTATTATACTGTAAATTTTAAAATTATGAATTTAATTGAACGAGCAAAAAACATGGTTTTGACTCCAAAGACAGAATGGCTTGTGGTAGAGACTGAGATCGCAACTCCGCAATCTCTGTTGATTAATTACGTGTTGCCAATGGCCATTATTGCTTCTATTGGACATATTTTGACCGGGCTTGTATGGGCAGGAGTATTTGGAACTTATTTTATCTGGTCAGCTATTATAGGTTTTGTTTCAATTATCATTTCATTTTACATTTCTATTTACGTAATTGATATGCTGGCTCCAAGTTTTGGCTCAGAAAAAAACCTAAATAAATCGGCCCAGTTAGTTGCTTATTCTAATACTCCAAATTGGATCGCTGGATTGCTGTCATTTATTCCGGTTATTGGATGGTTATTGGTAATCGCTGGTTGGATCTATTCGATTTATCTTTTTTACATTGGCCTTGGTCCTTTAAAGAAAACACCCGAAGATAAAAAGATTGCTTACATGATTGTTGCCTTCATTATTATGTTTGCGCTTGTATTTCTTATCTCAGCAATTCTGATGGCAATATTTGGTGATCTAATTGGCTATGGGCTTGGTTATGGACGTTTTGGACGCTTCGGGATGTAACCAATATTTTGAAGATTTATTTTAAAAAAGCATTTCTGCAGTGGAATGCTTTTTTGATAAATGACGGATATTTAAAGACTGGAAGGATCTTCTGACTCCTATTTAAGTGATTTTTATTTAGACACGCTCGTCCTTTAATTAGATATTCCATAAATTAAAGTAAATCAAGTACTCTTCATTAAATTTGTTGATAAACAGAAAAGAATGGCAGAACTAAATTCAATTGCACAAATGAGAAGAGTGTATCAATTGCAATCGCTAGATGAGAAAGATGTTGACGCTGATCCAATCAAACAATTTCAAAACTGGTGGCAGCATGCGGTAGAAACAACAATTGAAGAACCTAATGCGATGACTTTGGCAACTTGCAATGCTGAAGGAAAGCCATCCGCGAGAATTGTTTTACTGAAAGCTATCAAAAAAAATGGATTTGTTTTTTTTACAAATTATGAAAGTCGCAAAGCAAAGGATATTGAAGAAAATGGATTTGCAGCTCTTGTTTTCTTTTGGAAGGAATTAGAAAGGCAGGTAAGGATTGAAGGAAAAATTAAAAAAGTAAGTCCTGAAGAAAGTGATGAATATTTTTCAATGAGGCCAAGAGAAAGTCAGATCGGAGCATGGAGTTCGCCTCAAAGTTCTGTTATTGAAAACGCAAAATTTTTAGACAAAAATGTACAGCTCTATAACGATAAATTTAATCGAGAAAAAATTCCAAGGCCAGATTTTTGGGGCGGATATATTCTAGAGCCAACTGCAATTGAATTCTGGCAAGGCAGGCCGGGAAGGCTTCACGACAGGCTAAAATATTTTCTTTTGGAAAATAATAAATGGCAAATCAAGAGGTTGGCTCCTTAAATATAATATCAATACATTTAGAAAAAGGCGTTAAACAGGTTTTGTAGTACCCAAAGAAATAACGCTAATTCTCTTTTTTTCTATCTTTTGATTTATGATAGTTAATTAAGCTTCTTTTTTTTCTTTTGATTTTGCATCTGCTTTTGAGCTTTTTGCTACTGGTCTTGACTTACCAAAAGAGCCCATAAAGATTTTCCCTTTTTTTGTTTTTTTATCACCGCGTCCCATTGATTATTTTATTTTTTGTTGAATAATGTTTTTAATAAAAAAGCAAGATACAATTTTGCATCTTGCTTTCATAAATTGCTTCGAAAATTAAATTTTCGAAGACAGTTCTTTACCTGCTTTAAATTTAGCTACTTTCTTAGCTTTAATTTTAATAACAGCACCAGACTGAGGATTGCGGCCATTACGCGCAGCCCTTTTGCTAACAGAAAAAGTTCCAAAACCAACTAAAGTAACTTTTCCACCGCTCTTTAAAGTTTTTGTTACTGCTGTGGTAAAAGAATCTAAAGCAGCGTTAGCCTGGGTTTTTGTAATTCCTGCATCATCAGCCATTTTGGCGATTAATTCAGCTTTGTTCATAATAATTTATTTGATTTTTTAACAGGGGCAAATATAGAAGGTTTTTTAATGAAATGATATTTTTTAAAAAAAAAAATTCCAACCTCGTGTGGATGAAATGCCCTATTGATAGGGTTTGCAGCGGCAAACGGATTTTTACTAAGAGATTAAATTTTTTGAACTGAGTGCAAAACATAAGCTGGAAGCGGCTTTCAGCACATTCTCGTCAAAAGCCGCATGAATACAGGATTTTAGAGAAAAGTATTTTTACGAATGAAAAAATGTTCAAAAGAAAATATGAACACTTATTGCACATTCTGAAGAAGAGTACGGAAAGTAATTGCATGCCCGTTCCATTTATCTATACTCTTTTTCCTAAGTTCCAATGCAAATTCTGCCAGATATTTTTCGTAATCACTTCTTGTGTTTGAAAAAAACTGGATCACAAAAGTTTTTCCATCTTCTTCTTCATGTTCCAGCAATTCATAAAACCTATGATCGTAAAAACAACCTGTTGCAATCATCTCAGGAATATGAGTTTCCCTTTGCCACTGCATCCAATCTTTCAGAATTTCGTGATCCACTTTTGAGGTAATGTTGTAAATAAACATAGTTACAATTTTAATTGAAGGTAAACAGGACAGTGATCACTGTGTTTTACGCCAGGAAAAATATCTACTTTCTGAATGCGATCTTCAAGATTATTGGTAACATTGATGTAATCAATTCTCCAGCCTTTATTCTCTATTCGCGTCGTTGGACGCAGTACATTCCACCACGTATATTGATGAGGTTCTTTATTCAAATGACGAAAACCATCTGTAAATCCATTCTTCAGGAATTTATCAAACCATGCTCTTTCTTCAGGTAGAAAGCCCGTTGTTTTTTTATTGGAAACAGGATTGTGAATATCAATTTCTTTGTGAGCAATATTATAATCGCCGCAAACAATTAATTTAGGTCGTGTTTTTTTCAATTGGTTGAGATAATCTAAAAATTCATCCAGCCAAATGTATTTATAAGATTGACGATGTTCACCGCTCGTTCCCGAAGGAAAATAAACGGAGATCAAAGTAATATCTCCAAAATCTGCTCGCAAAACTCTTCCTTCAAAATCGCTTTGCTCGTTTCCATGACCATATTCCACATTATCAGGTTCGAGCTTGCTTAAAATGCCAACACCACTGTATCCTTTTTTTTGCGCTGGAAAAAAGTAAGGCCTGTATCCTGCAGATTCAATTGCCACACGGTCTATATCTGATTCATTTGCTTTTATTTCCTGCAGGCAAATAATATCTGCAGGGTCTGTTTTTAGCCAATCAATAAAACCTTTTTTAATGGCCGATCGTATTCCATTTACATTGTATGAAATAATGCGGATATTATTGTTCATGTTGTTTACTTAATTGGTTAACTGCAATTCGAAAAAGGTTGCAAAAAACATTGTACATCAAACATCGTACATCCTACATCAAACATCGTACCTCCCCCATCTCAATTACGCTTCATAATCCAACTGGGGTCGTAGCCATCTTTCCACTTCCTCTAATGGCATATTTTTTCTTCGTGCATAATCTTCTACCTGGTCTTTTGCGATTTTTCCAATTCCAAAATATTTACTTTCCGGGTTGGCAAAATACCAGCCACAAACAGAGGGCGCAGGATTCATCGCCAGCGATTCTGTCAAAGTTATGCCGGCATTTTCAGTCGCATTCAACAATTGAAACAATTTATATTTCTCTGTATGATCAGGACAGGCAGGATATCCGGGAGCAGGACGTATGCCTGCGTATTTTTCTTCTATTAATTCTTTTGATGTAAGATGTTCATCTTTTGCATAACCCCAAAATTCTTTGCGCGTTTTCTCATGCAACAATTCTGCAAAAGCCTCTGCCAGCCTGTCCGCCAGCGCTTGCAACATGATCTTGCTATAATCATCGAACTCTTTGATAAACCGTTCTATATGTGGCTCCAATCCGTGAATAGAAACGGCAAATGCTCCAATATAATCGTCCCCATTTGGCTTAATAAAATCAGCTAAGGAAATATTCGGTTGACCGGCAGCTTTTTTCATCTGCTGGCGCAAAAATTCCAAATTGAAAATTTCCCCATCTGTATTTTTTACCACAATTGTATCGTCGGCAACTGCATTTGCTTCCCAAAAACCAACTACACCCCGTGCAGTGAGCCATTTTTCTTCAATTATTTTTTTCAAAAATACCTGGGCTTCTTCATACAATTTTGTAGCAGCAGGACCGATTTTTTCATCGGATAAAATTTGCGGAAATTTTCCATGCATTTCCCAGGCAATGAAAAACGGCTGCCAGTCGAGGTATTCATAAATTTCACTCAAATCGTAATCCTCAAAAACTTTTACTCCTGTGAATGCAGGTTTTGCAGGAGTGAACTTTTCCCAATCAATGGAGAATTTATTTTTTTGAACCTTTTCAAACGGCAATAAAATTTTTGCTGATTTTTTATTTCCAAAATCAGTTTTCAGTTTTTCATACTCGAGTTTTATACTATTTAAAAATTCTTTTTTATTTTCCTTGTTCAATAAATTTCCTGCAACGGTTACACTTCTTGAAGCATCCAAAACATGAACAACACCGTTGTCAAACTCGGGTGCAATGCGCACTGCAGTGTGCAACCGGGAAGTAGTGGCGCCGCCAATTAACAGAGGGATTGTAAAATTATTCCTTTTCATTTCTTTGGCCACGTGCACCATTTCATCAAGCGAAGGCGTGATGAGTCCGCTCAGTCCTATCATTGCCACATTCTGTTCCTTTGCGGTTTGAAGGATCTTTTCCGCAGGCACCATCACTCCCAGATCAATCACATCATATCCATTGCAACCAAGCACAACGCCAACGATGTTTTTGCCAATGTCATGCACATCTCCTTTTACCGTGGCCATTAAAATCTTTGCCGGGCCCTCGCCTTCTACATTTAAAATGCCGGCTTCAATATTTGCCTGTTTTGTTTTTTCTTTTTCCGCTTCAATAAAGGGGAATAAATAATTGACACTTTTCTTCATCACGCGGGCACTTTTTACTACCTGGGGCAAAAACATTTTTCCGCTTCCAAACAAATCACCAACTACGTTCATCCCATCCATCAGCGGGCCCTCAATCACATCCAGAGGTTTTGGAAACATCAATCGTGCTTCTTCGGTATCCTGCTCAATGTAGTCAGTAATTCCGTTTACAAGAGAATGGGTAAGTCGTTTTAAAACATCTTCATTTCTCCAGCTTTCGTCTTTCACACTGGCTTTTCCTTTCGATTTTACTGTTTCAGCAAAAGCGAGCAATTTATCGGTCGCATCTGCTTTGCGGTTCAATACTACATCTTCAACCAGTCCTTTTAATTCGGGATCAATATTTTCGTAGATCTCCAGTTGTCCTGCGTTTACAATTCCCATGTCCATTCCTGCCCTGATCGCATGATACAAAAACACGGAGTGCATGGCTTCGCGCACCGGGTCATTTCCGCGAAATGAAAATGAAACATTACTTACTCCTCCACTGACTTTCGCCAGAGGCATTAATTTTTTTATCTGACGTGTTGCTTCAATAAAATCAACGCCATAATTGTTGTGTTCTTCGATACCCGTTGCTATTGGAAAAATATTCGGGTCGAAAATGATATCTTCCGGTTTGTATCCGGCTTTTTCTGTAAGAATATTATAAGCACGTTGGCAAATATCCACCCTACGCTGTAATGTATCCGCCTGCCCGGTTTCATCAAAAGCCATCACAACTACGGCTGCGCCGAAACTTTTGCAAACAGATGCTTCGCGTAAGAATTTTTCTTCACCTTCTTTCAAAGAAATGGAATTGACGATGCATTTTCCCTGCACACATTTCAGCCCCGCTTCGATGATATGAAACTTGGAAGAATCAATCATTATTGGGATTTTAGCGATATCAGGTTCCGCCTGCAGCAGATTCAAAAAAGTGGTCATTGCTTTTTCGCCATCAAGCAAGGCATCGTCCATGTTTACATCAAGTATCTGCGCACCGCCCTCTACTTGCTGACGGGCTACGGATAGGGCTTCTTCATAATTTCCGGTACTGATCAAGCGGGCAAATTTCTTAGAGCCTGTTACGTTAGTTCTTTCGCCCACATTTACAAAAAGGCTATCGGGCCTCACTACCAGCGGTTCCAAACCTGATAATCTTAAAAAAGGCTGGATTGTTTTATTCTCTGTCATCATTATTTATTTTAACCGGTCTGAATCCAATGGGATTTCGCGGTTTATTTTCGGATATCAATAGTTTTTTTAAATAAGCAAATATTGTTTGTATTTCATCATCATTTTTTAATAAATGCTGTTCTATTTTTTCAATCTTCATCCAAAGGTCTTTGTTGTCCAAAATCAACTGTTTCATTTTTGTAAACAATCGAATAATTTGAATGTTGACCTGGATAGCAGTTTCAGAATTTAAAACGCTGGAAAGCATTGCAACGCCTTGTTCAGTGAAGACGTAAGGTAAATACTTAGAATGTTTACCTTTCTCTAAGATCACAGATTGTGATCTTAGAGAACCTGCTTCTTCCTTTGAAAGCTGAAACATAAAGTCATCCGGAAACCTTGCGGCATTTCTTTTTACAGCTTGATTTAAACTCTTACATTTATTCCATACATTTCCGCTAAATCCCGGTCCAGCATTACTTTCTGTCCACGAATCACATAAATTTTTTCAAGAATGATTTCTTCTGATACATTTGATAATGATAAAGTTGATTTTGGCATGATTTCAATTTTCTTTAATGTAATATTATAAATCATCCTAATCAAAAACTTCATCTTGAAGTCGCAATTTGCGACTTCAAGTTTCATTATTATCCTTTTCAAACTTGAAATGCCAATTTGGAATATCAAGTTGAATAATTTGATATCCCAATTTGTGATTTCAAACAAACATTCATTTTTACATTACTGCTTCCATTACCGGCAATTTCCTCGGCTCAAATTTTTTCACTTGTTCCGCAATATGTTTGATATGCTCCGGCGTAGTGCCACAGCAACCACCAACAATATTTACAAAACCTTCCTTTGCCCATTCTTCCAAAATATGCGCTGTCTCATCCGGTTGCTCGTCGTATTCTCCAAATGCATTTGGCAATCCGGCATTTGGATAAGCGGATGTATAACAATTGGCTATTTCACTCAATTCTTCAATGTGTGGCCGCATTTCTTTTGCGCCAAGCGCACAATTCAATCCCACACTTAAAGGATTCGCATGGGAAACAGAAATGTAAAATGCTTCCAAAGTTTGTCCGCTCAATGTTCTTCCGCTTGCGTCTGTTATAGTGCCGCTGATCATTATAGGCAATTCTTCTTTTTTGGTATCTCTAAAATATTTTTTGATTGCATAAATTGCTGCTTTCGCGTTGAGCGTGTCAAAAATTGTTTCTATTAAAAGAAGGTCAACTCCTCCATCTACTAATCCGCGGATTTGTTCATAATAAGCATCAGCGACTTCATCAAAAGTAACGGTACGAAAACCGGGATTATTTACATCAGGAGAAAGGCTTAAAGTTTTGTTTAACGGCCCGATAGCGCCTGCAATGAATTTGCAGTTATTTGTTTGTTTACTGCTTTGATTAAATTCTTCAATTGCTTTACGGGCACATGTTGCGGCCGCTACATTCAATTCGTAAGCAAGCGCCTGCATGTCATAATCTGCCTGTGCAACAGATGTGCTGCTAAATGTGTTTGTTTCAATTATATCCGCGCCTGCTTCCAGGTAAGCTTTATGAATTGCCTGGATTATCTGAGGTTGAGTCAGGCTCAATAGATCATTATTTCCTTTTACATCTTTATGCCAGTCTTTAAATCTTTCACCGCGATAATCTTTCTCTTCCAGCTTGTATTGCTGAATCATTGTTCCCATGGCGCCGTCAATTATTAAGATGCGCTCGTTAAGACATTCCTGAATTGTTTTTTTCATTCTAAAAAATTATTTTAATAAATACTTTCCTTTTTTCTTAAGCGAATTGTTCGTGGTTTTTTTAATAAAATATGAAGCCATGTATATCCCAAAATACCTGAAACCAGCGATGCAAGCAGGATAGATATCTTTGATTCCATTATGATGATATCATCGGTATAAGCAAGCAAAGTGATAAAAATAGACATGGTAAAACCAATACCTGCCAAGAAACCGATTCCTAAAACCTGCTTCCATTTTAAACCTAACGGTAATGTACAAACGCCGGTAGAAACTGCGGCGAAACTGAATAAAAAAACGCCTAACGGTTTACCAACAATTAATCCGGCGAAAATTCCCAAACTTCCTGGTTCTGCTAAACCAGTATCCCATCCTTTTCCAAAAACAATCGCTGTATTTGCCAGTGCAAAAAGCGGAAGAATTATCAAAGCCACTGGCTTGTGTAACCAATCCTGTAATTTATAGGAAAGAGAAGTTTTTTCTCCTTTGTCAAATGGAATGGCGAACGCGAGTAAAATGCCTGCAAGTGTGGAATGAACGCCTGAATGAAGCATAAAATACCACATGGCTATTCCGCCAATTATATAAAAAATCAGGAAGTTAATTTTGAATTTATTCAACAAGAGTAAAGCAACAAATATTGCCAATACAATCAATAGATTTATCAGCGATAAAGAGGTGGTATAAAAAATGGCTATTACCAAAATGGCACCCAAATCATCTATGACAGCGATTGCGGTGAGTAAAATTTTTAAAGATGCAGGTACCCGGTTTCCCAGCAGAGAAAGAATGCCGATGGCAAATGCAATATCCGTTGCCATTGGAATGCCGGCTCCGGATTGTGTAGCAGTACCGTAATTAAAAAAAGCATAAATAGCAGCAGGAATTAACATTCCGCCAATAGCGGCAAATACAGGCAGCATGGCGCTTTTTACGTTGGAAAGTTCACCAACAAAAATTTCTCTTTTCAATTCTAATCCAATTAAAAAAAAGAAGATGGCCATCAAGCCTTCATTAATCCAATTCTCTGTAGATAAACCGGCAAAAGTAAAATGCCAAAAGTTCAAATAAGATTCGCTCAAAGATGAATTAGCAAGCAGAAGAGAAATGATGGTGCATACGATGAGCAGCACGCCACCTTTTTCGCTTTCAAAAAAATCATTAAACAACTTTGTTAACCTCATTTCAAACACTTATTATTGAAAAAATTTTTTTCAAAAAACAAATCCAAAGTCGAATCTTCCCAATAAATAATTAAACGAAATTTTTAAAATCCTGTAGAATAATGCAGAATGTTTTCGTTTATTAGTTCAATTAAAGTTGATGCAACTTTTACTAAAATTCCGGGCTGAACAATAAACAAATCCGCCCCGAAAGCGTGTAAAATTAGGATAAAGCGCAAATAAAATCAAATGTATTATCATCAGGTTCAGTTTGAAACAATTGGACGAAAGCAATGAGAAAATAAAATATGTTTTTAAAAATCTAATTACCGGAATTTTATTTTCTTTTTTGAAATTCAAATACTACTTTTGCAACCCTTAATTGCTCAAAAGAGGAGAGGTGCCTGAGTGGCCGAAAGGGCCGGTTTGCTAAACCGTTGTACGGGCTTCAACCTGTACCGAGGGTTCGAATCCCTCCCTCTCCGCAGTTCTTTTTAAAGTATTCGGGGCGTAGCGTAGCCCGGTTATCGCGCCACATTTGGGATGTGGAGGCCGCAAGTTCGAATCTTGCCGCCCCGACTTTTTAAAACCATTCAGTTTTCTGGATGGTTTTTTTATTTGAGAAAATTCAAATCATTATTTGTTCTGAGATTGTAAAAGAAATGAAAGATTATCACCAGGTTTTATCTGTGTTTTAATAAAATTACCTTCTTTTCTTTCAAATAAAACTCCGCTTCCTTCACCAAAAAATATTAGCAATTGATTTTCCAATTGTAAGCCGGTTCCTTCAGGCAAACCAATAATTTTACCAGCCGGATTAATTTCCAAATATTCTTCCAACCGCTGATTCCGTGTTTCTCCGTTAAAGCCTTCTGTTTTTTGATTAAAATAATGTGGGTTCGTCTGGAATGAAAAAATATTCAACGCTTTGAAAGATTTTGGCTCAATAACAGGCATATCATTGGTGGTTGCAATTGTGGGACTAAGAATATTAGAGCCTGCACTCCAACTAATATAAGGAGTGCCATTACCCACTTTTTTGTGAATGAGATCTAATAAATCCAGTTCATACAAATCATGAATTAATTTAAAAGTATTTCCCCCGCCAATCATTATGGCATGAGATTCTTCAATAATTGATTTTGCATTTTCAGGTAAAGCACAATTAACATACAGCGACAAATCTTTTAAGCCTTCAGCGACACGAATTGCATATTCTTTATAATTTCTATCAGTTGAAGCAAAAGGAATAAATGCAATATTTGTTGTTTTACTATCAAGAAATCTTTTTATTACAGGAACTGCTGTTTCAAGGTAACCAGAGTTTCCGGAACGAGAACTGCTGAATGCAAGAATATGATGAGAAGAGTTCAAATCTGATTTATTAGCGGGAGGAATTTGAATATAACATCGATGGACAAACGTAAAATTATTGATGCAAAATAAATTCGATCTTATCTGCTTCCTCTTTAGTAAAACCAATATTTTTAATTGCTTCTATCCCCTCTTTTACCTGCTGAATTTTACTTGCACCAAGAATGACAGATGTTATTCTATTATCTTTTAAAATCCACGCAAGTGCCATTTGAGCAAGAGATTGATTTCTGTTTTTAGCAACTTCATTTAGCTGTTTAACTTTATTTAAAATCGGCTCTGTAACCTGTGATTCAGTAATGGCACCATTTTGAAGATGGCGGCCAATGCGGGAATCTTCAGGAATTCCGTTCAGATATTTATTGGTAAGAAGCCCTTGAGCTAAAGAAGAAAAAGTAATACATCCAACTTTTTCTTTTTCCAAAACATTAAGCAACCCATTTTCAACCCAGCGATCAAACATCGAATATCTGGCCTGATGAATCAAACAAGGAACTCCAAGTTGTCTTAGCATTTCAATCGCCTTTTCTGATTCCTGTGCATTATAATTTGAAATTCCTACATACAATGCTTTTCCCTGTTGCACGATCAAACGAAGCGCCTCCATTGTTTCTTCCAGTGGCGTCTCAGGATCAGGGCGGTGATGATAGAAAATGTCAACATACTCCAATCCCATTCTTTTCAAACTCTGATCAAGGCTTGCAACCAGGTATTTTTTTGAACCGAAATCTCCGTAAGGTCCTTCCCACATTGTATAGCCGGCTTTCGACGAAATAATTAATTCATCTCTGTAATATTTAAAATCTTCTTTAAATATTTTTCCAAAAGTCTCTTCGGCTGCTCCCGGAGGCGGCCCATAATTATTGGCGAGATCAAAATGAGTAATTCCATTATCAAATGCAGTATGCAAAATATCTCTGCAATTTTCAAGATCATCAATTTTCCCAAAATTTTGCCATAAGCCCAGAGAAATTAAGGGTAATTTTATTCCACTGTTTCCGCAGCGGCGATATTTCATTTGAAAATATCTGTTTGAATCAGGAATATAGGTCATCTTTTTATTGATAATTTTTCTAAAAATTATTGTTGCTTAGTATTGACAAAACTAACGACTCAAAAATTATCACACAAAGGAAATAAAAAAGCGAAAGAAGAATAGCAGGAAATATTTTCACAAAGTAGAAGATTCCTTTTTTAGAGTTTTATCTCTTCATTACTCTTATCATAAAAATGAAATTCGGTAAGATGATAATTGGTATTTGGACGAACTTTTATTTTTTGTTTAAACTTCAAACTCCATCTCATTCTCTTTGAAGGAAAACCTTTGGTGAGATAAGCGTAAAGAATTGGATGAACTTCAATTGTTAATGCAGTATGCTTTTGCATGATCAAATAGCTGAGATTTTTTTCAATCTCATCTTCAAGAACAAGTGTTGATGAAACTTTACCTGTACCACCGCAACTCGGACAAACCTCCATTGTGTTGATGTTTGTTTCCTGTTTCATACGCTGCCTCGTAATCTGCATCAAACCAAATTTGCTGATAGGTAATACTGCATGTTTTGCCCTGTCTTTACGCATGAATAAATCCATTTGTTCTGCAAGCTTCTTCTTGTTTTCAGGCAGTTTCATGTCGATAAAATCAACCACAATGATTCCACCAATATCTCTTAATCTAAGTTGGCGTGAAATTTCGGCTGCTGCTTCAAGGTTGGTTTCAAAAGCATTTTGTTCCTGGTTATTTCCTACACTTTTATAGCCACTGTTTACATCAATAACATGCAAAGCTTCTGTATGCTCTATGATCAGATAAGCGCCACTTGGGAGATTCACTGTTTTGCCAAAAGAAGCTTTTACCTGGCGCGTAATTCCATAAGAATCAAAGATTGGAGAACCATTGTTGTGATAAGAAAGTATATCTGTTTTTTCAGGAGCTATTCGTTGAAGATACATTTTGGTATCGTTGTAAATATTTTTATCATTCACAACAATTTTATTAAAATCTTCCGAAAGCAAATCACGAAGGATACTATTGGTTTTCCCTTCCTCGCTCATAATTTTTGAGGGAGGAACAGCTCCTTTCAAATTTTTCTGAATATTTTTCCAGGTATTGATCAATCCTAAAAGATCCTCATGTAGTTCCCCCGTATGTTTTCCTTCTGCTGCCGTGCGAACAATGACTCCGAAATTTTTCGGTTTGATCGCTTCAATAATCTTTTGAAGTCTTTTTCTTTCTTCTGCAGAATGGATTTTTCTGGAAATAGCAATAATATCATTGAACGGAGTAAGGACTACGAATCTTCCGGGCAAAGAAATTTCGCAGCTAAGGCGAGGGCCTTTTGCTGCAATAGGCTCTTTCAATATTTGCACAAGAATATTAGGCTTACCGCTTAGTACTTCTGCTATTTTTCCTGTTTTTACAATCTCAGGTTCTAATTCAAATGATGAAAAATCAATTCCGGAAGCAGAGGTATCATTCATTGCCATCTTTGTAAATTTCAAGATGGAACGTATGTAGGGACTTAGGTCTGAATAATGTAAAAACGCATCCTTTTCAAAACCGACATCAATAAATGCAGCATTTAATCCAGGAATTAGTTTTTTAACTTTCCCCAGGTACAAATCTCCTACACCAAAGCTCGAATTTGCATTTTCATTGTGCATTTCCACGAGCTTTTTATCCTCAAGTAAGGCTATTTCCACTGCCTGAGGGGCAGCATTTATAATAAGTTCCTTATTCAATTAAAATCTTTTAATTTGTTCCTTAATCAAACAGAAGGAAAAAGATAAAAGCCGGGGTGACCGGCCGTTGCGGAGATAAAAGCGGTAACTAATTACCTCTTCTTATGACGATTCTTTCTTAAACGTTTTTTACGCTTATGAGTTGCGATTTTATGGCGTTTCCTTTTTTTACCACAAGGCATAAATAATTTTTTAATAATTTTATAATAAAAGACAAATAAATTGTTATTTGTCAATGTTGCGTACCTGAAACCAATTAATGATTTTCGCTTACTGCTTTTATCCTTTCGTCAATTTCCTTACTAAACTGCGGATTGTTTACCAAATGCTTGCTTTGTTCATACCATTTAATGGCATTTTGCTTATCACCTTTGGCAGCATACGCATCAGCCAACCATGAAACAGCTTCAAGATTATGTGGATCAAAACTTACCACTTTATTTAATCTTTCAATTGCTTTGTCATATTGGCTTGAAATAACTCCGCCAATTCCTAAAACCAATTGAGCCTGCATATTGTTCGAATCCTTCTGAATTACCTGTAACAATTGTTGAATTCCCTTCATCGTCTGCTCTGCATTTCCAATCATTCCTTCTCCATAAACATAACAACTTCCCAATCCAACTTTAAGATCAGCATTTTCAGGATCAAGTTTTAAAGCCTGATCAAAAAGAGATGCGGCTGTTTGCGCTTCCCAAACTTTTTTCCCGGGATTATCCTCCCTGCGCATGTTCTCTAAAATCAATCGGGCTGCAAAGGTGAGCTTTTTTTCCGAATTATCCAACTTAGCAGCTTCGCTTAAATAATAAACATAAGGAATAAAAGAAGCGACAGAATCTTTCCAAAAATTAGCCAGATTTGTGTATTGATTTTCAGACTGATTTTTCAGATCACCGCGGCTAATGCCATTTTCAATATTCGTTACATAAATAAGCTGAACCGGAGAAAGTTTTCGTTTTTCTGCGATAAGAGTGTCTTTGATATTAAAGGCAGGAGCTTCCGTTTTTGCAACTGCAGGCATTTCCTTTTTTGTAGTAGCTGTTTTTCCAAAGAAAAAAAGAATAAAAACCAAAACAACACTGCTGCCTGCTAAAATAATTCGCTTATTCAATTCTTGATCGTAATTTTTTTATTTGCAGCAAAGGTACGTCTTTCTGCATTTTTATGAAAGCTGCTTATCTTTTATCTGCTCGACAAATTCCTTGGAAGGTTTAAATGCAGGTATAAAATGTTCAGGAATTTCTACTGCTGTATTTTTTTTAATGTTGCGTCCAATTTTGGCAGCCCTTTTTTTTGTAATAAAACTACCAAAACCCCTGATGTAAATGTTTTCGCCTTCGCTAAGTGATTTTTTAACTTCCTTAAATAAATTTTCCAGTGTGACAAGAACGTCTACTTTTGCTATTCCTGTATTTTCTGATATCCGGTTAATTAAATCTGCTTTTCTCATTTTTAACTCTTTTTAATTAGATGAAAATTAGAATGTGTTTCCAACGATGTTTCAACCAGGTATGGCAAATTTAATAATCTTTATTGTAATAACCTGCTATAATATACGTTGCGTATATTTATTTTTCTTGATTTTTCTTATATTTTGCTAATCGATCCAAAAGATTTATTGATTTATTTACTTAATGAAATACGAAAAAAAATTTTCCGCTTCTTTATTACATTGGAATAACACTGAAAATAAAAGGCAAATGCCATGGAAAGGAGAAAAAGATCCTTACAAGATCTGGATAAGTGAAATCATTTTGCAACAAACAAGAGTGGAACAAGGAATGAATTATTATGAACGTTTTATTCATGCATTTCCTGATATTAAAAGCCTTGCAACAGCTTCTGAAAAAAAAATTTATAAATTATGGGAAGGGCTCGGATATTATACACGCTGCAAAAATCTAATCCTAACCGCAAAATTTATTCATGAAAATTTAGGTGGAAAATTTCCTGAAAAATTCAAAGAAATTTTATCACTGAAAGGAATTGGAACTTATACTGCTTCGGCTATTGCTTCATTTGCATTTGATCAGCCTTATGCAGTTTTAGATGGAAATGTTTTTCGAGTATTAGCAAGATTTTTTGGAAAAGAAATTCCGGTAAATTCAACTGAAGGTAAAAAATTTTATGCCACGCTTTCTCAAATTCTTTTGGACAAAAAAAATCCTGCAAAGTACAATCAGGCAATCATGGATTTTGGTGCAATAGTTTGCAAACCTTTGCTGCCACTGTGTTTTGAATGTCCTTTAAAAAAAGAATGTGTCGCTTTTTTAAAAAATAAAGTTGCTGAATTGCCGGTAAATAATAAAATCATCCGGCAGAGAGAAAGATTTTTTAATTACCTGATCATAGAACACAAACAGAATGTTTACATTAATAAAAGAACTGAAAAAGATATCTGGCACAATCTTTATGAATTCATTTTAATCGAAACAGAAGTATGGGTTAATGAAAAGGAAATTTTGCAAAATGAAAAGTTATTGTCTCTGCTGAATAAAAATGATTTTGCCATAAAATCTACTTCAAAAAAAATATTACAAAAACTTACTCATCAGCTTATTACCGGCAGGTTTATTCATGTTGAAATAAAAAAGCCGTTATCAACAAAAAAATATTTTCCGGTAAAAAAAGATCAATTAAAAACGCTTCCTTTTTCAAAATTTATAGCATCTTATTTAACAGATAAAAATGTATCTTTAAATTCAATTTAATTTCGCAAACAGTCAAACAATATTTATGCGTGGAGTAAATAAAGTAATATTAATTGGCAACCTGGGAAAAGACCCTGACATACAATATCTGGAAGGCAATATTCCTGTATCGAAATTTCCTTTAGCAACTACTGAAACTTATAAAGACAAAAACGGAAAATTAATTTCTCAAACAGAATGGCATAACATTGTTTTATGGCGTGGTCTGGCTGAATTAGCACAAAAATATTTACATAAAAGTAGTCTTGTTTACATCGAAGGACGCTTGAAAACAAGGTATTGGGAAGACAGAGATCATAATAAAAAAGTGGCGACAGAAATTATTGGCGACAATCTTATAATGCTTGATAAAAGAACCGATCTTCATGTTGAAGAACCTAATGAACCTTTGCCCGGGCACGATACTTCATTTGGCAATGATTCAGAAAAGGATGTTCAATAAAATGAATATAATTCTTAAAAGGCTTCCTATCTTTAACTAATTTTGATTATCCCTTGGTCATTAAAAACAGTTTTCCATTGCTCCAAATTATAACCAATACGCCTGCGGCTACTTCCATTCTTGTTTTTATTCTATTGGTTCTTTTTGTTTTATCTTTTCTTTTTTCCGGTTCTGAGATGGCATTTTTTTCATTAACACTGAAAGACATCAACATGCTGAAAACCCGCCAGCAGCCTTCATATAAAAGGATTGTATCTCTCCTGCAAAATCCAAAAGTGCTAATGGCTTCCCTGATAATTTCAAGTTGTTTTGTGAACATAGGAATCATTTTGATTGCTAATTCCTTGCTTGATCAATGGATTACTACATTAGGTTTACATGTTGCTTTAAGCTTTTTGATCAAAGTTGTCGTCATCAGTTTTGCTTTATTATTGTGCTGTCAGGCGTTGCCGAAAGTTTGGGCTTCACATCATAAAATTTGGTTTGCGTCAACTGCTTCAATGATTGTCAATATCACCAACAGTATCTTGTTTAAAATCAGTAAAAGGATTGTTGGAATTTCTGATTCAATTGAAAAAGCTTTTCATTCTGGATCTGCTACAATGGATAACAGTCAGCTTGATGATGCGATAGATTTATTACCCAACAACAAAGCCTCAAGTGAGGAAAAACAAATTTTAAAAGGCATCCGAAAATTCAGCAATACAACTGTGAAACAAACTATGCGTCCTAGGCTTGATGTAAGTGGAATTGAGGTTTCCAACTCTTTTAAAAATGTGATCAAAAAAGTTCGCGAATTTTCATATTCCCGTTTACCTGTTTATAAAAATAATCTCGATGAAATTGTGGGCATTCTTCACACAAAAGATTTATTACCTCATTATCAGAACGAAGAATTTGAATGGCATTCTTTGATGCGGCCGGTTTTTTATGTTCACGAGCAAAAACTAATTGAAGATCTTTTGCAGGATTTTAGAAACAAGCGTATTCATATTGCTGTTGTTGTTGACGAATTTGGAGGCACGTCGGGGATCATTACTCTTGAAGATATCATGGAAGAAATTATTGGTGACATCCAGGATGAGTTTGATGATGAGCAAAGCATCAACAAAAAAATTGACGAACACACTTACATATTTGAAGGCAAAACCATGATCAATGATTTTTGCAAAATCCTAAATGTTCCTGCAAATACTTTTGATTCTCTTCGTGGCGAAAGTGATTCACTTGCAGGACTTATTTTAGAAATAGCCGGAGAATTTCCAAAAGTCAATGAAGAACTCCAAACAAAGAATTATACTTTTACTGTTCTCGAAATAAATAAAAACAGGATCGAAAAAATAAAGGTCACTTTGAAACAAAAACAAAATAAATAAGTTTTTAGTTGAAAAAATATTGGAAAATACAGGCAACTCTTTATGTTCTTTTTGCTCTGTTTATCATCAGTTGTAACTCTAATTACACTTCAAAAAAAGAAGGTTATTTTAAAATTGATTTCCCGAAAAAAGCTTATACAACTTTCGATCAACCTGGGTATCCCTACACATTTGAGTATCCTGTTTACGCACAGATAGATCATGATTCTTCCTTTTTTAAAGATGATTCCAAAAACCCTTATTCTATCAATATCGTATTTCCATCTTTCAACGGAACCATTTATATCAGTTATAAAAGTATTGGTGGCACATCAGTGTATAAAGTAAAAAAACCGGATGGAAGCTATCGCGATTCAATTGGTAAAAACAGTTTTGAAAAAATGGTAAATGATTCCTACAATCTTACGTATAAGAATGATATTAAAGCCTATTCTATTGAAGACAGCGTAATGCATACGCCGAATGGCTTAACAGGAATATTCTTCAAGCTTTCCGGTAATGTTGCTACAGCGAAACAATTTTTTTTATCAGATACAACAAAACATTTTTTAAGAGGCGCCCTTTATTTTGATGCTACTCCAAATGAAGATTCGCTTCGGCCGGTAAATACATTTTTACAACAGGATATGAAACACTTAATCAATAGTCTAAAATGGAAGTAATTAAAAAAGACGCCATTCCCTTTGTTACAGCTTACTTATGAAATGTATATCCATAGCCGATTGCAACAGTTCCTGCACCTGTATTATTTTTGCCGTTTTGTGTTCCTTTCTGAATATTTATAAAACCATAGTTACCTCCGCCTTCCAGAAAAATATTGCTTTGCCGAAGATTATAAGTAATGCCAACATTTCCGGAAACGCCAAAATTGAAAGTATTTAACTGGCTTTTAATATCGTTATTGGAATCAAAGGATTGTCACTGAGGCGATAATGTAGCCTGTCCCTGTGGATCTGCATAAACGAGACTTGAGCCACTGGTAATTTGATGAGCAGAAAGCAGAAAACCGGCAAAAGGACCGGCATCCACGTAAATTTTTATTGGTAAACCTTCATGTAAATTCCAGGCAAATTTTGCAAGAACAGGAATCAGCAAATAATTTATTTTTGCAACACTTTTAAAATTCGCATATAAATATTGAGGCGGCGTACAGAGGCACTTTTACGTGGAAACTTATTTACAGCTTGCTGATAAATATTTACAGGAAATTTTTTGTCTTAAACGCGAAAATGAGTTTTTGGGGGTCGACTATTTAAAAAAATTGAACCAGATCCGCAAATAAATTAATAAAATGATTAATATGTAAAGAAAGATAACTATTCCTATTTGTATCGGAAAAATTTTACAGAAAAAACAGATATTGTTTTTGACAAACAAAAAAAGTCATCTTCCCCGATGACTTTTAATTTAATTTCTTTAGGAAATTCTATGAAATTTTTTCTACCTGCATATAGCTTAATTCAACTGGTGTAGCGCGTCCAAAAATTTTCACCTGAACTTTTAATTTCTTCTTTTCGTCTGTTACTTCTTCAATTACTCCATTAAAATCATTAAACGGACCATCAATAATTTTGATCGTTTCGCCAACAATAAATGGTTCGCTCATTGTCATTCCACCGGCATCAGCCATTTCATCCACTTTTCCGAGCATTTTATTTACCTCAGCTTTTCGAAGGCTGATAATTTCACCTTTTGAACCTTTTCCATCTGTTAAAAAGTGCATTACATTGGTTGTGTTACTCAGATGCTGAACCATCTCTCCTGAAAGTTTTCCATCAAGAACTTCTATCATTACATATCCCGGATAAAAGTTCCTTTCTCTCATCACTTTTTTGCCATTCAATACTTTATAAACCTTTTCAACAGGCAAAAAAACCTGCAAAATATCTTTATCCCAGCCATTTCTGACAATATCTTTGTCAAGATATTCTTTAACTTTTCTTTCCTTACCGCTTACTACCCGAAGTACATACCACTTAGTGTCTTTCTGAGGAACAGAAGGAGTAGATTCATTCGGAGTGTTTTCCTGAACTTTTTCAATATTTTCTTCTGCCATGATTACTTAAATAAAGAATAAATAAATTTTAAAACACCATTAGATACGAAATCCATTAAAGCAACGATAGCAGTAATGATGATCGTGGCAGCTAATACAATCATGGTTGATTGTTGCAATTCTTCCCATGTTGGCCAGGTCACTTTCTGCATCAACTCTTTATATGAATCGCGAATGTATAAGGCAACTTTATTCATAATATTAATTTATTAATGTGCTAATGTAATGTGCTAATGTTTATTACTGATGCCATTATATCAGCTAATCAGGTCATTATCACATTAACTGCACGGGCACAAGGATTCGAACCCTGATCAAAGGTTTTGGAGACCTCTATTCTACCATTGAACTATGCCCGTATTTTTAAAGAACTTCCTTAAAACCAAATTAGCTAATTAGCAAATTTTGCT